>Ga0307375_10000715_pt1 | contig 39785 bp, 45 predicted proteins | sample TR1MG_FD_202531 | JGI IMG/M metagenome (GOLD analysis project Ga0307375, IMG submission 202531) | Soil microbial communities from Risofladan, Vaasa, Finland - TR-1 | ecosystem: Environmental > Terrestrial > Soil > Coastal area > Acid sulfate soil | place: Finland: Risofladan, Vaasa | collected... | reverse complement strand
AACCACATCAGTGGTTTGGTAAGACTTTCTAAGTTGCTCATTTTTTTCTCCTAAAATATTGGATTCAAAAAAATATCGGTGCTTTCAACGGCCACCTGGTTGCTACCAATCATGGTCTGTTCCAATTCAAAAATGAATCAGCCAGAGATCAAGAACAGGTTGTACGGATCGCACTATCCCGGTTTTGTCAAAGATGTTCTGTGCGGTAACGCACACAAAACCAAATATTTCTTGGTAAGCCTGATAAATTGCTTTGGGCGTTCTGCGCCTATCCCCCCCACAGCAAGACTGCCGAGTATTGCGAGGTAGAAAATTAAAAACGGCGCACTTTGTTAAAGCCAAAATTACAAGGTGCGTAGCCCATGCCACTACGTTTAACCCGCTGACTTGAATGAACTGGAATCAGCGAGGGGAATTACCAGATGTTTCTTGTGCAAAGGAAGTCTATGCCCCGGGTACCTTGACTAGTCTTGGCATGCACAACGAAGAAAGGGCTTGGTCAAAAGCGACCAAGCCCGTTTCCGCTGCAATTTTGCGTAGTTGATGAAGTTGACCCTGCGGGTTTTCTGCTGTCCGTCCAGAGTGGTGCCGTAGACGACACGGTTGGTGCTGCCGAATGCTTCTGCTGACAGACGCGAACGAGGTATACCCAAGCCTGCCTGGTAATTCACCACGCTTTGCGCGCGGAGCCGGGAAATTTTCACCTCATCAGCGGGGTTCACCCGCACTTTTTCGGAGTCAGGACCGACGAATCTGTTGGCGTATCTTTCCATCGTTGCGCCTCCATCTTTTGTTTATATGCATCTTTGATTTCCATCATGTTCTCCTTGATCGCCTGATGACAAATCAACATTAATTCGACTTTACGACCAGCCGGTTTTCAACACCGTTCACGCCGGCCACGGCACTTGCCAGCTCTCTGGCCCTGTTGCTGTTCGACTGTGTATCGACCGATCCGCTCAATGTCACCACACCTTTTACGGTATCAACACTGATCTGCAGTGTCTTGAGGCCGGGTTCGGCAAAAATGGCCGCTTTGACCTTGCTGGTAATCTCGGTGTCAGCGATGGCCACACCGGCTTTCGCGCTTTGAGCGCCCAATTTGTCTCCGACTGTGTCGGCTGCCGCACCTAATTTCTCGCCGACCTTGTCGGCAGTCTGGTCTATCTTTTTACCCGCGGTCTCTGCCGGTCCCGGCTTGTCGCATGCGGCAAGACCGAATACCAACAGCATCGATACGCCGATCAATCTGCAACTCTCTATGACTTTCATCCTGCTTTCCTTTCCAGGTTCATTAAATATCGCCGAAAAATAAATCTGCAGTGGTTTGACGGATCAAATGAAGATCATCACACGGCCCACTGATTGAACCACTGTAACCAACCAGATATTGAACCAGTACGCGAAGAATCTGCTTCTAAGCCACTGCATATGGCCGCTGGTTATGAATCAGATTCCCGGAGAGCTGGCCCGCGACTGCCGTTACTTAACCTGAAGAGCATCCCTGACCAACGTCACGCCCTTGATGTAGCGTGCAAGTTCAGTCGCTGTGTTTTCAGCGGCGGCAGATTTGACGAAGCCGGTCAGCAGGACAACGCCTTGGGAAGTTTCGACGTTGATCACGGCCGATTTCAGCGTAGGTTCGCCATTGATCGCCTTTATCACTTTGCTGGTGATGACTTGGTCTGCGGTGGCCTCCCTGGCTCCCTGCTTAGCTGCGGTTGATGCGCATCCGAGCATCGACGCCAATCCCATCGCGAGGATGAATGTGGCGAACCGTTTGTAGCCTGTAGTAAGTTTCATGTTGATGCTCCTTGGTATAAGGTAAATACTGGTTAATCCTGATCCGGCAGATGCAATCCTTTCATGTCCTTCGATGCCGCTTGCCAGGCGCATCGAAGGGCACTCACTTTTGAACTGCCGGATTCACGATTAAATTAAAATGCTGGTAAAGCCCGATACGACTGCTGACAGCAGCTGCATCATTTGGCTGGTCGTGTTCCGGTAACTTCGACTTCCACGCGGCGATCAGGCGCCAGGCAGGTGACCAGTTTCTTGGTCGCTTTATTGCCTTTGCACTCACTGGGCTTGGTCAAGGGATTTGATTCGCCTGCTCCCCTGGCCGAGACCTTGTCGGCCTGTATCCCTGCAGATTCGACCAGATAGTCCTTGACCACTTCAGCGCGTTTCATCGAAAGCTTCATGTTGGCAGCACTCGAACCGATCCGGTCGGTGTATCCCGTTATCGTGATGACGCTATAGTGAGCACCCTTTAGTTCGACAGCAAACTTGTCCAGTGCACGTTTTCCGGTAGGCTGCAAGGCAGTCTTGCCGAATGTGAATAGAGCATCTGTATCGGAATCCGCGCGGAAGACCACCTTGGTTTTTACGATTACCACGGGAGGCGGAGCAGGCGGGGTCGGGGTATGAACGATCACGATCTCGGTTTTCGGCATCACCACTTTCTCGACGGGAGCCGGCTTATGCTGGTCGAAACGATAGACCAGGCCGACCGAATACATGTTGATGTCGCCATTGTTGTCCACCGCGTCATTGATCCGGTAGCGCTCCGCCTCGACACGCATTCCCAGGGACCTGTTGAAATCATATTGAAGTCCCAAGCCGGCTTTGTAGTTTGCAGCATTCTTGCCGGGGTTCGGATTCGTCGGTACGGGAACTACGCCGGTGCTGGAGAATTCGTCTTTTGCTTGCGCATATTGCAAACCCAACCGGCCAAACACAGAAAAATTATTGCGAAGCGGCAGCATGCCGACTGCGTCGATATTCAAACCCTGGAGCTTGGTCTGACCGTTCAGTGTTCCGGCCGGTACCGTGGTCGCGGTATAGCCGAATTTCCCCAGATTGAAATAACCGGCTTCAACGGCAAAATTCTTGTTGAACTGGTAGCCGCCAAAAAGCTTGTAGGCGGTGTCGCTGTTGTTGTCGCTGATAGATACCGAACCCGGCAACTGGGCGGTAATTTGCGCATCGTCGATTTTGGCTCTCGATTGGCCGATATTGCCGCCCAGGTACCAGAATGTATCATCCGCCATCGCGGTTGGGCTGTTCAGTACGGCGCACCCCATCAGGCCGAGTGCCCCGACGGCTTTAGCTGCCTTTTTAATTTTATTCATGTTGTTCATCTTGTTCTCCAAATATAGTTGGGTGCAAATCATCGAGTGCTGCCCATTACGGGGCAGGTACGTTAACGGTGGTGCCGGCCTGCAAGGCAATCGTGCCAGCAGTGATCGCGCCGCTCAGTATCCTGCCGTTGATCGTGGAACCTGACACAGCAGTGGTATCTCTCCCGGCCACGATGGTTCCATTGAAGGTCGTGCCCACGCCGATGGTCCCATCCGAAGTTGGAACCCAGAACACGTTCTTGGCCTGGGCTCCATTGAGCAGCGTGACATCGGCTGACGTGGTAAACGAGGAACCGATCTGGAATACCCAGACTGCATTCGCATTGCCGCCTGCGTCGAGCACGAGAGGGGTCGAAACCAGCATCGTGCTGCCCGAGGTATAGGTGCCGGGTGGTATACCTGAAGAGTACAGAGCGCCCAAGTCCGCACCAGCAGAGATGGTTGTTCCAGGTGGCAGACCCTTCGCGTAGTTATACGCGGCCAACAGGTCGTTTCTGGCCTGTGCAGACACGGTATCGTTGACATGTAACGCGCCGTTGATCACTGGAGGTCCGCTTATTGAAGTGCCCGGATCCAACGAAACATCCCCGTTGATAATGCAAGTAGGAACGCAGGTAATCGCTGAGGTTGCCATGAGTCCGAAAGTGCTGGCCGAACCCAGTGCTACTGCACCTGGTGCGAGGCCGGTACCTGTGGTAAAGGACCATGGATTCGGTTTGGCTCCGGCTACCAATGCAAGGCCTGTCAGGTCCTTGGCGCCGGTCGTCACTGTGGCGACATAGGTGGTGCTGGCTTGGAGATTGCTTGATGGTGTAAAGGTCGCAATATGGGACAGAGAATCATAAGTGTACGCCCCGGATATTGTTGCCGTTACGCCGCTTTGAGCAACCGTAAAAGTTGTAGCGTTGATCGTTGACGGATCCATCGCTTCGCTGAACGTTGCATTGACGGTGCTGTTGATCGCTACCCCTGTGGCAAGATCAGCAGGGTTTTCAAGTGTTACTGTGGGATGGATGGTGTTTGCCGCTGCCGCAGTAAAGGTCCACACATAGTTGCTTGCTGCGGGCAAGGCAGCCTGATTGCCTGCCAGTGCATTGCCTGCCAGGTCCTTGGCCGGGGTAGTGCCTGTTCCTTTGATCGTGGCGGTATAAGTCTTGCCGGCTTCAAGCAATGTTCCCGCTGGCGTAAGCTTAAAGGTCGCGATTCTGCTGGCGACTGTGTAGCTTACAGTGCCTGCGGGTGAGGGAGTTACGCAAGATGGTGCACATGTCAGCGTAAAGTTGGTTGCTGGAGAAGCGAGCGTTGCAGGGGCCATATCTTCCGTGAAGACTGCGGTGATTGCAGTGTTGGCCGGCACGTTAGGAGTCGGGCCGGGAGTCGTCGTAGCCGGGACGGTGAGCGACACTCTGGGCCGGGTCGTGTCGGCTGCGACAGTCTTGGCGCCTTTGCCGCCATTGCCGAGGATTGGATCCTGGCCACCGCATCCGGCCACAAGAGCAGCCAGCAGCAATGCCATGAGCCACATCAGCGGGTTGTAACCAGCCATTTGGCTGCCGATGTTTGACATCCTGATGGAATGACTGGTAGTTCCACCAGTGAAATTTTTGAATCTGTTCATTTTGTTTCTCCTTTGTTATTCGATCCAGAAAATATCGGTGCAATTGACCAAATTATTTCTGGTACTTGTTCTGATAAAACCACTAATGAAACTATTGGTGGGTCGTCCAGCCATCTGACCGGCCAGGCACAAGATGCCGGACAAATCATTGGTCATATGTGAACCACATTTTGTCTGTTCCGATTAAAAACAGAATCAACCGGCACAAAGGCACAATTCACAACAATTGCACTATTCCATTTCTGTACATGACGCTCCGTACGTTACCGCACATAAAGCAAATCATTTTTGAAATTGATATGTGAAATAAAAAAAAGGGCCGTCTTGCGACGGCCTTTTAATCACTGCTTTACATCCTATATTGCATACCCTTACTGGGCTTTTGTAATCGTATCGGCAATCAAAGTAACACTGGCAGTAGTCGAATACAGGCTGCCCAATACGCTCGCGCCGGAAAGCACGTTTACGTTTGCATAGTTGTATACGTTCCCGATGAAGCTGGTGCCCGCTCCAATAGTCGTTACGCCGGCAACCCGCCAAAAGACGTTCTTGGCCTGTCCGACTCCGCCAACGAAGTCGATGCTGCCGCCAGGGGCTCCGGTGGTAAGGGTGCCACTTATGTTGAAGATCCAGACTGCATTCGGGTCACCCAGTGCATCGAGATGCAGCGTGCCTGTCGTTATTCCGACATTGGAAGCGGTCATGTAGAGACCCGGAGTGAGGGTCAGCGCACCCAGCTCTGTCGGGCAAACCTGGGTCGGTGCGCCCGGATTTGTGGCAGCAGCCAGGAAGCTATATGCGACACCCAGGTCGGTCCTGCTCTGATTTATCATCGCAAGCGTAGTAGCATATGCCGCATGGGGTGATGCATAGGCCAAAGGAGCTGGGTATGGCGAAGGATTGGCGTCATTAGATGCGTATGACGATGACAGCATGCCTCCCATATCTGTCCACGTAGAACCTGTAAGCTCGGTAAATAGTCCTGTGGATCCATTTGGTGTAAAGCCGGTCATGAACGTACGGGCCTGATCCATTACGCCAATATCCCCATTGACGATACCCGTGGTGCCGGTTGTTGTGACACCCTGACTGGCCAGGATCACGAATCTGCCTGACTCGCCGAGGGTTGGTGCAGTCGGGTTTGCCACTGCGGATACGGTTACGGTGACGACATAGTCCGCCGTGTAACTAGTGTTGGCAGCGGTTACCGTGTAGGTCACCGGACTGGTGAAGTCATTCGACGTTGTACCGCTCACCTGCGTTGTCACCGGAGCGGTGCCTACCGTTACAAGGTTCCCTGTAGTCGTGAAGTTCGCAATCAGGGCCGTTACAACTGTTCCATTCGGCACGGTCACCGCTATGGCGTACGGCGATGTCGTTCCAGATATAGTCCCTGTAACCCCTGGATAACCGACAAACGAAAATGCGGTAATAGCATCGGCAGTGTTCTGCGCCACGGTTACGGTTACGGTATAGGTCGCGGTTGTAAGATTGGCCGCGGTTACCTTGTAGGCCACCGGATTGGTGAAGTTGTTTTGCGTTGTACCGCTCACTTGCGTTACCACCGGAGCAGTGCCTACCGTAACGAGATTCCCTGTGGTCGCGAATGTCGCTTTCAGGGTCGTTAAATTTGTTCCGAAGGGCACGGTCACCGCTATGGCATACGGCGATGTCGTTCCGGTAATCGTTCCTGTAGACCCTGGTAAGCCGACAAACGAAAATGCGGTAATAGCTTTAGCAGAGTTCGCGGCCACGGTTACGATTACGGTATAAGTTGCCCATGTGCCATCCGCAGCGGTTACCTTGTAGGCCACCGGATTGGTGAAATTGTTCGGCGTTGTGCCGCTCGTCTGGACAGTCGTGCCTACCTTTACGCTGGCCCCGCTGGTCGTAAATGACGCATACATAGGAGTCAAATTGGTCCCGTACGGCACCGTCAGCTTTATGGTCTTCAGGGTTTCATCCACAATTCCTGTAGCCGTCCCTGGCGTTATTCCCGTTGTCCAAGCTAGCGAAAAGGCGGTAATGGACTTGGCTGAACTGGTTGTAGTTCCGTTGTCGCCACCCCCGCATCCCGCCACAAAAGCGACCATTAGTAATGCCATGAACCACATGAGTGGCTTAGTAAGGCTATCGAATCTGTTCATTTTATTCTCCTAATATTTGATTCAGAAAAACATCGGTGCAATCGACCGACCCCTTGCTGGTAATTGCCCTAGCGTACTAAGTCAATATCCTTTGTTGACCTGCTTCGCGTTAATGCGAGCCTCAGTTCGGTCTGTTCCAATTCAAAAACGAATCAAGCGGAGCCAAGGCACAAGTCACACCAATTGCACTATTCCAGTTCCGTCCACATCGCTCCGTGCGTTAGCGTACATAACGCAAAATTTCTTTGAAATGATCTTGTTTGATAAAAAAGGCCGTCTTGCGACGGCCTTTTATTCACTGCTTTACATCCTGAATTGCATGCCTTATGGGGCAGGTTGTGCAACCGTAGTCGCATCAAGAGTGACTGCAGATTGAGCGAGCAGCCTGCCGTTGATTGATGCGCCTGTCGTCATTACGATCGCTGTCTGCCCCAGTACAATTCCCTCAAAGTGGGCGCCTGTTCCAATGGTCACAACATCGGCGACCTGCCAGTAGATGTTCTTGGCCAGTGCGCCGCTCAGGATTACGCTTTTGCCAGAGGCCATGTTGAGCGTTCCGGCTACCTTGAATATCCACACATCGGTTGCTGCACCATTGAGGTGGAGATCTGTCGTTATGTTCACATTGCTCCCCCATTCGTAGACGCCGGGGGCGAGGGTTAAATTGGCAAGCGTTCCACCACCCACATTGGTCGTTGCGGCGGATGACGCTGTTCGTCCCGCGGCATCGGTGTAGGCAGCTTCCATATTGAGTACTGCCGTGGTCAGGTCGGCAGGCGTTGTACATCCACCCGTGTTGTAGTCGGCCGCGTAGACTTTACCTGTCACCAGAGTTGATGGAGTGGTTGTCGAAAAGCAACCCGGTGGAGTACCCGCGGCATCCAGTGTGAGTGAAAATCCCTGAATGTAAGTGGCGGCTGCTGGACTGGTTCCAATATCTCCGGTCACAGCGGTCCCTGCCGTGGTCGTGGTTGAGATACCTGTTTTCGCCAGAATCGCATAATCGCCGGCCGTTCCAAGGACTACCGGCTTTGGACCTGCTGCTACCGTTGAACCTGTGGTAAAGCTCCAGGTTTTGGTGGCAACCATTGCATTACCGGCCAGATCCTTGACTCCGGTGCTAACCGTGGCCGTATAGATAGTACTACCCGCAAAATTGCTGGCCGGATTGAAGGTCGCGCTTGTGCCCACGTAGGTCACCGTACCCGAAACAGGAGTGGTTCCTTGCTTTAACGTAAAAGTCGTGGTGGTGATCGTTGAAGGATCCATCGCCTCGTTAAAGGTAGCGGTAACGTTCGCGTTGAGCGCTACACCAATGGCCCCAGTCGCAGGGATGGTGGAACTCACGGTGGGCGCGGTAGTGTCTACCGCTGCACCGGTGGTAAAGCTCCATGTCTTAGGGGCAGCCATTGCATTGCCGGCCGGATCCTTGACGCCGGTGGTGAGCGTGGCGGTATAGAGTGTGCCGGCTATCAGGTTGCTGTTCGGATTGAGGATCGCGGTGCTGCCCGTGTAGGTCACCGCACCTGGAACAGGCGTGATCCCTTGTGTCAGGGTAAAGGTCGTGGTGGTGATCGTTGAGGGATCAATCGCCTCGCTAAAGGTGGCGGTGATGTTCGCGTTGAGCGCTACACCGGTGGTTGCATGCGCAGGGGAGGTGAAACTCACTGTTGGTGCGGTGGTGTCAGCCGGGCTTCCGCCGCCTCCCCCGCATCCGGCCACGAAAGCGACCAGCAGTAATGCCAAAAACCACCTCAGCGTCGTCGTAATGCTATCGAATCTGTTCATTATGTTTCTCCTCTATCTGATTCAAAAAGAACATCGGTGCAATCGACTGATACCTTGCCGGTAATTATCCTGAAGTGCTACGCCGATATCCGCTGTTGATCTGCTTCGCGATTGGTCAAACAACTGATGAAACTACTAGCCATTCCGCTAAACCACCAAAAAACGGTGACCAAGCGTCTGGTTATATCCATCTGACTGATGAAGCTACTAGCCAATCCACTAAGTCACCAGACAACGGTGACCAAGTGGCTGGTTATAAGCTGTCAAAAAACGACAGCAAAGTCATTGGTTATATGCGAGCCTCAATTTGGTCTGTTCCAGTTCAAAACTGAATCAACCGGAACCGGGGCACCTTTCACACCAAATGCACTATTCCACTTCTCCCTACATCGCTCCGTACGCTAACGCACATAAAGAATAATATTTGTGGGAGAAGCCTGGAATCTGTTCAGATTCGTTCGGCGAGATGCATGGGTTGCAAGATTGAGGATGTCTCACGCGACGCTGCGCTGACGAAATTACGTTTTGAACGAATGTCTGGCAGATCCGTCCAGATATATCGCGCGGCCACTGCCGCGCAAGCTGCCTGTCGTTCCGAAAGGACCAGGTTCCAGCGCTGCACTGATGCAGAAGATGCAGTATTCCAAGAGCAGATTCCTTGCCCCCGTTAACACGGCCGGGGTTGGCGTATCTTTTGCGTTATGAGCGCTAGCGCACAGAGAATGCGACGTACAGAATGGAAAATTGCCGCAATATGAAATCACAAAAAAATAATTTTCAGCACCTGGCGCAGTCAATGGCCGGCATCGCGATATGCTGAACTACCAGATGGAGAGCCAAGAGATGGCGACCGAGAATAAACCTGTAGCCGAAAAGGATGGGACTTACCGCGATGGCGAGGCCGATCTCAAGGTTGCGCCCGAAGAACTTGTCCCGGCTGCGGATCCCGCGGTAGTCGCGATCGACGATACCCCTTACCTGAGCATCAATGTGGCGGTCGGCTTGCTGGCATTCATCGCGAGTGTTGCAGCACTGTATCTGGCGCGCGCCTTCTTCGTGCCGTTGCTGATCGGGATACTCGCGAGCTATGCACTGAGTCCGATAGTGGAATGGATGAAGAGGCATCACGTCCCTCGCTCATTGTCAGCGGCAATGGTGCTGGTCACACTGATAGGCGGCATTTCCTGGATCGCGTTCTCGCTGAGCGATGATGCCGCGGCAATGATCGAGAAGCTGCCGGATGCCGCGCGCAAGTTGCGGCTGAGCTTGAGCGAAGAACGCAGCCGCCCGACTGCGCTGCAGAACATGCAGGAAGCCGCCAAGCAAATCGAAGGGGCCGCCGCAGACGCCGGCGCAAACACGGACGCAAAGCAGGGGAGACACGTGATCTCCACCCGGGCGAACGAGCCTTCCACCTGGTTGCGCGATTATGCGGTGGCGCAGTCTGCACTGCTGTTTACGGTTGTCAGTCAGGCGCCTATCGTATTGCTGCTCACCTATTTTCTGCTGGCCTCGGGTGCGCATTTTCGCCGCAAGCTGGTGCAGTTGGTCGGGCCCTCGCTGGTGCGCAAGAAGGATGCCGCACTGATACTCGATGAGATCGACGTGCAGATCCAGCGCTACCTGCTGACCATGATTATGTCGAATGCCCTGGTTGGCGTCGGTATCTGGCTCGCGTTCAGGGCGCTTGGAATGGAGCAGGCAGCAGTATGGGGAGTAGCCGCCAGCGTGCTGCACTTCATCCCCTACCTGGGGCCGGCTCTGGTTGCGTTCGCCGGCGGCGTGGCGGCGTTCATGCAGTTCGGATCGGTGCTGCACGGGCTCGCTGCGGCGGGATTGTCGTTCCTGGTGGCGGGAGGGGTTGGATTCGTGTTCATGCCATGGCTGCAGAGCCGGTTTGCCGGCGTGAACTCCGCGGTGCTGTTCATCTCCCTGTTGTTCTTCGGCTGGCTGTGGGGTGTCTGGGGCCTGTTGCTTGGCGCGCCATTGGTCGCCATCGCCAAGGTTATCTGTGACCGGGTCGATGCACTCAAACCGGTCGGGGAACTGCTTGGGCGTTGATAACGGCAAACACAAGACCCCTTTGTGCGTTCGCGCACAGAACATGGCTGGGTAATGCGCGATGATTAACCATGTGGCGCAGTTCTTTAGCTGCTCTAGTGCATATGGTTACGGGTGCTGCCGGACATTTGGATTTATTAACAGAAAGGATTGAATCATGCTTTTTACCATTGCCGTTGTTATGCTTATCTTGTGGGTGCTTGGCCTGATCACTTCCAACACCATGGGTGGTTTTATCCACATTCTTTTGGTAATTGCAATCGTGGTGATCTTGCTGCGAGTGATTAACGGCTAGCGTTAACCGGCAGCTTGGGCGGCGCTCTTTTGCCAATCTGGCGGAATGGGTGGTTGTTTAATCGGGCTCTTGTTCCCGTTGGAAAAAATAATTATTACCAATACTAAGGAGATACAAATGAACAAAATTGGCAAGTATGTCGCCACAGCGTTTGCAATTGGCATCATGGTTGCGGCGCTATCCGGATGCGAAAAAGGTCCTGCGGAAAAAGCAGGAGCTGCAATCGATAATGCGGTAGAAAAAACCGGACAGCAAGCCGACAAGGCCGGTGACAAGATCGACGATGCGGTAGATAAAGCCAAGAAATAATGCCGGTTGCCGGAATGCTGTTTCAGCTATGAAGCGGCATATTCTCAGACGCATGAAGATTCGTGGTCACCAATCGTCAACGGTGCTTCGTAAAGTTATCTCTGCAGGTCGTGCACTGTCCGATTGCTCGATTTTTGTGGCGTTTATGTGCGCTAGCGCACGGTGTTCAGTTGCGGAGAGGGGTTTAATTGCCGCTGATGGTTCTCAGAGTGAGTTGTTTCCAACAGGGCCATCGAGATTTCGATCCGGCTGCTGTTAGAAAAATTGGGAAGGGGCATTCGCAATTAAATACTCGTTGCGATGATTGTGTTCAACGTTTAACTCAATGGATGAAAAAAATGAAAAACTTTTACCTCCTTAAATCGTATCAAATGCACAGGTTGGTCGTAGTCGTAGCTGCTGCAATCTTCATGGCGGGTTGCGCCAGCACTCCGTCCAATCCGGCGCCTACTGAACAGATGGCGGTTTCCAGGTCTGCAATAAGCAGTGCGATCAGTGCCGGCGGTAATGATTTTGCTCCGCTGCAGGTGAAATCCGCGATGGACAAGATGGACAGCGCTGATAAGGCAGTGGCAGACAAGAATTATGTGCTTGCGCGGCGACTGGCGGAACAGGCGCAGGTCGACGCAAAACTGGCTGAAGCGACTGCGCGTGCAGCCAAGGCACAGAAATCAGCGGACGAATTGCAGGAAAGTAACCGCGTGCTGCGCCAGGAAATCGACCGTAAAACACCGTAAATCCAAGTAAACATCAATGGAGTCAATCATGAAAAAAAATAGATACCTTCCCATGACCCTGATCGCTGTCGCGATTCTTTCCGGCTGCAGTTCGGTGCCGAAAAAAAACACATCTCTGGAAGAAGCGCATAGCAGTTACAACAGCGCGCGCAACAATCCACAGGTCACGAATCTGGCACCGCTTGAACTGAAAGAAGCCGGCGATACTCTGGATCAGGCAGACCAGGCATTGAGCAAAGGTCAGGGAGATGCCCAGGTCAATCAACTGGCCTATATAGCCAGTCAGCAAGTGGCGATAGCTGAGGAAACCGCCAAGCGCAAAACAGCCGAATTAGCGGTGACCGAGGCCAGCGCCCGGCGCGGCGAAGTCCGCCTTGAGGCGAGAACGGCTGAAGCCGATGCCGCCAATCAGCAGGCGGCGATCGCGCAGGAAACTGCCGCTCAGCAAGGTGCTGCATTGGCGGCGGCTGGCGCCAGTGCAGAACGTGACCAGGCGCTTATTGCCCAGCAGGAGCAGCAGCTCAAGGAGTTGAATGCCAAGAAAACGGCACGCGGCATGGTGATCACACTGGGCGATGTATTGTTCAGCACCAACAAGGCGGAGCTGGCATCTGGCGGTACGCGCAACGTGCAAAAGCTGGCTGATTTCCTCAGGCAATTCATGCAACGCAAAGTAATGATCGAAGGCTACACCGACAGCACCGGCAGCAGCGACTACAACCAGAAGCTTTCTGTCCGACGCGCCGATGCCGTGCGGTCGGCCCTGATCGACATGGGGGTCAGCAGCGACCGCATCAATACGCGCGGTTATGGCGAGGAATTTCCGGTAGCCAGCAACAAAACGGCTGCAGGCCGTCAACAGAACAGGCGCGTGGAAATCATCCTCTCCGATGACAACGGCAACATTGCTCCACGTTAACAGTCTGTGAGGCGTCTGCGGCAAAACCTGGCTATAAAGTCAGTCCAAAGCGTCTGTTCTTTGTGATCTTATAAGGAGAAGCAAAATGTCCGTGGGCGCAATTCTTTTGATCGTGGTGGTGTTGATGCTGATCGGTGCAATTCCAAGCTGGCCTCACAGCAGGTCGTGGGGCTATGGCCCGAGCGGAGCCATCGGGCTGGTATTGATTGTACTGTTGGCCCTGTTGCTGATGGGACGATTGTGAAGTGCCCGATATAACCCGCCGGAAGGTGAATAGCAATTGCAGCATCAGAACTTGATGATGGTCAACTTTGCTTTTTAATTTTGTATTAATTTTTTAAGGAGATCGATCATGAAACAACTTAAATATTTTGCAGCATTTTTTATGACCTTTGCGTTGCTGTTTTCCTTGGGTTGCGCTTCCACGCCAACGAAGGAGGGTACCGGCGAGTATGTTGACGACAGCGTCATCACCACCAAGGTCAAGGCAGCCATATTCAACGAACCTACTTTGAAATCCGCTGAAATCAACGTGGAAACTTTCAAGGGTGTAGTCCAATTGAGCGGCTTCGTCAGTTCCCAAGCCGACATTAACAAGGCGGTCGAATTGGCACGCGGCGTGAAAGGTGTGGCGTCAGTCAAGAATGACATGCGGACCAAGTGACGCAGTGTTGCGGGCACGTCGCTAATGTGACGGTGACTGCCTATGCAATGATGGGTGGTCGAGGCTGACAGAGTGGCGTGAAGAGATTTTTATGGAACCGGCTATAACCAATGACTCGCTGCGGATTTGCAGCAGTCAATAATTGGCAGCCTATCAGTATCGAATCGTCTATTTTTATAATCAGGAGTTAAGTCATGAACGCAAAAAAAATGGTTGTTAAACATTCAGATATCGCAGATTCCAAGGATAAGCTCATGGAAGATTTGCGACTGGTGGTGGCGGATGCCGAGGAACTGCTGCGTGCTACCGCCAACCAGGCGGGTGAAGGCGCTGCTGCCGCCCGGGCACGCATCCAGGAGAACCTGCAAGTAGTCAAGGGACGCCTGGATTCAGCCGAAGATGCTTTGATTGAGCGTGCACGCGATGCTGCAAAGGATGCTGACCGATACGTTCACGATAATCCCTGGCAGGCGATTGGCGTCTCAGCCTGCGTCGGTGCGATAGTCGGGATGCTGATCGCACGGCGCTAAGCCATGTCTGAATCGGGCGGACTGATGGAGTCGTTGAAACGGATGGCTGGCACCTTGCTGGCCATCTTCCAGACGCGGCTTGAACTCTTATCTGTCGAGGTGGAGGAGGAGCGCCTGAACATCAAGCAAATGCTGCTCTATGGCAGCATCGCGCTGCTGTTCTTTGGTTTGGCCACCATTATGCTGACGACATTTGTCGTGGTGGTATTTTGGGACAGCTACCGTCTGCAGGTGCTGGCCAGTTTTATCGTTTTGTACTTTGTTGTCGGGCTACTGGCATGGAACGCATTGCACCGCGTGGCCAATAAAAAATCACAACTGTTTTCCGCCAGCCTGGCCGCATTGGCCGATGATCGCGACCAGCTTGCTCCACGGCCATGAAACAACGGCTCGCAGAACTCTCCGACCGCCGACTAAGGCTATTGGAAGAAATCGAGACCCAGCGTATGGAAGTTGCCGAGATTTCTCTGGATTTTAAAAAGCCCCTGGCCCTGGCTGATACAGGGCTGAAAGCGGTGCGTTTCATACGCAACCATCCCGCATTGGTATCCGGCGGTATTGCTGCACTTCTGTCTATGCGCGGCATGGGTGTAGCCGGTCTGGCAAAGAAGGGTTGGCGCCTGATGTACCTTTATCCTGCCGCCATTTCATTGGGTTTGAAATACCTCTTTCCTGCAAATCACTCTCATGGCGAGGTGCGCAATTCCGGGGTTGATCATTCGCAAGAATGACGGGTGTTAAAGGAGTGAATCCAAATTTCCCTCGCGGGTTACCTTGACGGATGCTGCCGCCATGAAACTGACCAACTGGATATTGTCGCTGATCATCATCATCGCATCGGGTATTTTATGCCAGCAGATCATTTCAAATTCGCTTATCAACCAGCAGGACAAAAATGATTATGCCGAACTCAACAGCGTCAAATATGGACTGCTCAGCATCGATGAATGGAAACGCCAGGTTACCGAAATTCTTGCCGAGGAGATCAACAAGCTGTATTTGTCAAAGGCCAATGAGCGGGTGCTGCGCAAGCATATCGAAGTATTGCTGAATACCCTGATTGACGATGTCGACAAAAAAATCAGGAAAGAGAATGCAGACACCGCAGGTGGACAAATTACGCAAACCTTTATCAATATCTTTGTCAATCTGGACGAAATAAAAAAAGGAATTCCGGAATATGCAAAGGCCGTCATTCGGGAGATGACGAAACCGAAAACAAAGCGCCAGATAAGGGCCGTGCTGAACAAGCAACTCGAAAAGTATTCCGACCAGACCTTTGATACGCAGGACACACCTCAATTGAGCCGCATCCTGCTCAGGACCGATTCCAAAGATGTCGAGGGCGCGAGGGTCAAGCTGAACGAGCAAATTTCGGTCAGGCATGACCTGATCATCAAGGAGGCAGGCCTGCTGATCCTGTTGGCGGTTATCCTGTTTGCCATGTCAGGTTTCAGCAAACTGCCGCTGACCCCGTCCCGTTATATATTTCTGATTCTGTCACTCGTTACACTCTTGATAGCCGGCGTAACCACGCCCACCATCGATATGGAAGCAACCATCTCGCAGATGAATTTCATGCTGATCGGGCATCCCGTTCATTTCGAGAACCAGGTGTTGTATTTCCAGAGCAAAAGCATACTGGATGTGTTCTGGATCATGATCACTCATGCTGACATCAAGATGAAAATGGTCGGGATATTGCTGATCACATTCAGTATTGTTTTCCCGCTGTTAAAAATAATCTCGTCACTGGGATATTATTTCAATTTCCGCAAGCTCAGGGAAAACGCGGTGATCAGGTTCTTCGTATTGAAATCCGGGAAGTGGTCGATGGCCGATGTGATGGTGGTGGCGATATTCATGGCCTATATCGGATTCAACGGGATCATTACCAGTCAGCTCGGTCATTTAAGCTCGGCAGACCAGGAACTGGTTATCCTGACGACGAATGCCACTGCCCTGCAGCCGGGGTTTTATCTGTTCCTGACCTATACCCTGCTGGCGTTAATCCTGACGGGATTCCTGACCAGAAAGCCTCCGGCGTAGCAGCGTAAAAATACAGGCCCCGGATGTTGTCTGCCAACATGATGTCAGGCCAACCAGTCACTGGCGTCGGGATCGGGCAGTCTGATACCGGCGTAATTTAATACCTTTGCCAAGCTAAATTGCTCAGCTGTTCTACAGCATTTATCCATACGGTTGTGGTGCATAACTTACTCAATGAAAAAGGCCGTCTTGCGACGGCCTTTGTTCACTGCTGCATATCCTGAAACTGTATCTTTTACGGCTGAGTAACTGTATTGGCATCCATAGCGATATCGGTAGCCGAATACAATCTGCCTTTAAGCGTTGCGCCCGTCACGAGCGCGATATTTGATGCCGACAGGATATTCCCCTCCATGTGCGCGCCCGCCCCTATGGATACGGCACCGGCAACCTGCCAGAAGACGTTCTGTGGCAGTGCGCCATTGGTCAACGTCACCTGCGTATTGGCAGCCTGAGTAAGAGTTCCTGCAGTCTTGAAGACGTAAACACCAGCGCCACTGAGAGTGACAGCCGTTCCAGATGCAATTGCAAGAGAGACTCCACCACAAGTGTAGACGCCAGGTTCAATGGTCTGACCACCCAGAGCTCCTGTTCCTCCGGTTCCGGGACAAGCTGTACCAGGAACTCCGCCAGCTAGTCCACCACCTGTCGTTGCCATCCCGGCAGCAGCGTTGTATGCAGTTAACTTATCGTTTACTGCCGTGGTCAGGTTAGCAGGAGTCGGGGGTGCATAGCCCGGTGCGTATACTGCCCCATTCACCAGAGTCGATGTCGAATAAGTCCCACCTGCTGGAAGGTCGAGCGCAAATCCTGCTATGGTAGTTGCGGCAGCCGGACTTACTCCGATATTTCCGGTTATCTTGGGGGTGGAGGTGGTGGTGGCAGTTGGCGTGTATGTGACCCCTGCTTCTGCCAGAATCACATAATTGGCGGCTGTGCCAAGATCCACACAACCGGTTCCGGTGCAGGTTGACCCAATTGGAGCTGGACTTGGGACTCCGGTGCCGCCGCCACCACCACCGCATCCAGCCAAGATGGCCGCCAGCACTAGTGTTGTGGACCACATGAGTGGCTTTGAAATATTATCGAACTTGTTCATTTGCTTCTCCTTTGTAACTGCTCCAGAAGAGCATCGGTGTAATCGACCGACTCCTTGCTGGTACTTGTCCTGGTGCGCTACGGCATAAACCGCTGATGATATGCTTTGCGAATTTGCGAGCCCAGGTTTGGTCTGTTCCAATTTGAAACCGGATCAACCGGAACCAAGGCACTTGTCACACCAGCTGCACTATCGCAGTTCCGTTCACGATGCTCCGTGCGGTAACGTACGTAAAGAAAAATATTTTGACGAAGTTCAGGTAGGTATTTGAGATGCAATCGGTGGCAGGGGCATCTCACGATAAATAACAAATTAATCCGGCAACACGTTAAGAGCGCCTACACATGGCATGGCTGTGACCAACGGGAGCAATTTCTGATAAAAGCATATATCCTTTACTGGGACATCTCAGGGCGGAGTCGAAACACTGACAATCACGTTTTGTCGTACTTGCTCGATATCATCGCGAATCATCAAACAGCATCTCCAGACGCAAGTTGAGCGCAGGGCTGTAGTGGTATTGCCGGTCTCTGGGAAAATGAAGTTGCGGGCTTATTTCAAAGAATAGCCATTCCTGGTGCATCCGGTACCGGTACAACATCAGCACGACAAAATCCGTCATCTGATACTGGGGATTGCTGATCCCGATTGCACTCGCCTGATAGAGCAATGCGCTACGATCAGTCACGGTGTGATAAATCGAAAGATCCTGGCGCATGTCGAAGTTCTGTTTGTCATTGAGCCATGTGACAACACTTGAAGCGCGAAACAGCAGCGGGGGACTGATAATTCGTTCAAAGTCCAGTTGGCTGGTTTCACCCGCGCCCAGGGTATTGAACCAATACACCGACTCCTCAGCCTTCAGCCGCCATTGACTTCCCAAAGGAATCGCATAGCTACCCCTTGATCGGACGAAAGGCTTGGGCGGGATCGGAAATTTAATTCCCACGTCGGTACTGAAGTGCCAGATGTCTTCTTTTGCTGTCGCATATCGCGTAGCCACGGCAACACTCCTCGGCACAACGACCTTATTTTTGATAACTGTCGACCCTGGTGTGGGCGTAGCATTTATATTGTTCTCGGGGTCTGTTTCGATCAACAGATGCAACCGCCCCTCGGTTACCGGTAATCTCAGATTTACCCTGGCTGCCAGATCGACCTTGTGATCACTCCCGTATCCATTCAGTTTGCTAAGATCCAGCTGCATCACAGTGCCATTGCTCTCCTGGAAATGCCGATCACCACCAAAGAAGCGGTCAATATAGCTTGCGAAGCTGGTGATCTTCCCGGACATATAATCACGTGAAGCTTCCCATGAATCAAATTTGTCGGATTTTGAAGTCTGGGGAGCAGTTTCCGGTGTCAGCAAGACAGGTTGCGGCTTCTGTGGAGCAGGTTGCGGTTCCAGTGTATCTGTTTGCGGAACCTGTGAAGCAGCTAGTTCATCACCAAACAGATCCGGGGGAAATTGAAGCGTAATGCCCAACAGCAGCCCCGACAGAAGCCTGGGAAACCGAATGAAGTTACGCGCAATGGAAGGCATATCCAAGTTCAATATTATGCGCTATTTGTACGACCTGACCACACGAAACCCGAAGCTGCTGAAACGAAGTCCGGGATCGCTCTTGTAACGTATAGCCGCGCGCACGTCACTGGGCGAATTGTTCCAGGAGCCGCCGCGCAGCAAGCGTTTATTGCCGCCGCCTTGCCAGGCACTGCCGTCAGTCGGCGCGCCCTTGTAGTTAGCGTGATAAATGTCTCCGGTCCATTCCCACACGTTCCCCAGCATGTCGTTCAATCCGAATGCATTGGGCTTGAAGTGGCCCGCCGGAGCGGTATAGGCAAAACCATCCGTGCAGTGATGTACTAACCAGGATGTTGCACCGTCTATCTGTGCCTGTGCGGTCTTGTCCGCGCCATTCGCATAGGCGCAGGCATCATCAGGGTTGTTCCCCCAGTAACGCGCGGTGCCGGTGCCGCCACGGGCGGCGTATTCCCATTCGGCCTCTGTCGGCAGACGGTATTTTTTTCCTGTCTTGCGTGACAACCATTTCACATAGGCTTGGGCATCATTCCAGTTGATGCAGACGACAGGATTGTTGTCGTCTTGTGGATAGCCGGGCTCGCGCCAGTTGCCTTTGTGCTCTTCATATTTGCCTTTCTCAAGCGTCCAGCATTTGTCGCCGGTGCTGTAGCGGGTTTGTTTCACGAATTCCGCAAACTGGCCCCGCGTGATCTCGGTCTTGCCAATAGCGAATTCCGCGATTTTGACACTATGCACAGGGCCTTCGTCTTTGCCCCGCCCGTGTTCAGAATCGGGGGAGCCCATATCAAATCTCCCCGAATAGATCACCACCATTTGAGGACAACCGGGACAATTGCGATATGTTTTCCCTGTTCTGGCCGGGTGCGTGGCTTTGGTTGCGGTGCCCTTATTGGCAGCTTGCGCCTGGGCAGGCATCCCCATCAAACAGAAGATGGCGATGATGAGACCGAATAGTTTGCGCATCGGAACTTACCCCAATTTCGATGGATTGATTGAATTCTTTCCGTATAGATAATTAGCACCCAATTTAGCCTGATCCAGTTTTATATTGGATCAGCCGAAAAAATGGCACAAGTTACAGATATGATATTGCCACGTTTGCGCAATTTACTCTGTACGTTAGCGCACATTAAAAAATGATATTTTTGGGAAACCTTAAGTTGGAATTGCCTGAGTTAGAGATCATTTTCGGCCTGTCATGACCTGTTCCACATAGACCGCGCCAGCCAGTGTTTGCTAAAGCCCGCATTGATATCGGCAAGAAGAAATGGCTGTGCGACCTGAGTGCGGCGCAAGCAGTTGTTACCGTGTGATCTATCACGATATGGTTTTGTCGGAGTTTGATGTCCGGCTTAATATTCCCTGATCCAGATCAGCTTGGTGTTGGCGCCATTGCGTTCGATCAACGCCTGAATCTCCGACTCGGCCCGGCTCATGCGTACTTTACCATTGACCAGAAAGTAACTGGTCGAAACTGCCACGTTTGCCACGATCAAATGATTTTCATGCATGAGCATCATAAAATCGCCGGGGTTGCGGAAGGTCGCGGTGTTGCGGCTGGCCACCAGCGCGGTTGCGTCAGAAATCGAAAGCGTACTGATGGCAGACAACACTTCGGCCGGCGCGGTGTTCACGTTGACCGCTGTGGCGCGCGGCAGGAAGATCACAAAATCTTTTATCTTTGCGAGCATCTCCGGTGTAAAGCCCGGCACCGCGAGCAAATCATCCACCTGGGTAAGATTCATCGGCAGCGGGCCGGATTGATTTACGGTATCTGCATTGTTTGCTGCGGGTTTTTGTTGTGCATCCGCCATCAGGTTTGCAGTTGCCTGCGCCAGTGCCGGATCGATGTTTGCATTATTGAGCAACCGGGCGAAAGCGCTCACCTCGTCGGGATTGATCATTCCATTGGGGCACAGGTCGGTCAGGTTATAGCGTGCCTGTGCGTCAGCGATGCTGCCCGACAGAGTAGCATCCGCGGCATCGGCAGCGCTCTGGCCGTTCTCGACATATTGATTGAGCCGCGTTTCCGCGAGCGGTGTGGCCCAGGGTTCATCCAGGGTATCGACGCTGGAATACTTGGCGTCCTCACGCAGGATCAGGCCTGCCCAATCAAGCGCGCCGCGCAGGATCCATTGTTTTTGCAGTTGCAGGCGCTGATTTTCGATCGAGCGGACTTGTACTTGCTGCTGCCAGAAAAGACTGGCGACGATGGTGATTGCCAGCGTCGTGAGCAACAGCGCAATGATCACCGCGACGCCGCGCTGCCGGCTTTGCGGAGCAGGGCGTGTTTTCAAACTGCCCCCAGCAAGAATATCTTCAGCATGCCGCCATCGCGTCCGCGCAATTGCAGCGTGACTTCCAGTCCGGTGGGTATTGATGGAATCGCAGTCGACGCCCCGATCGTTATCACTGCGTCGGCTTTCGTACGCCAGCTGCCGTTGATCCATAGCCGCATCGTCATATCTGCCACATCCGATTGCAGCACCACCGGCTGACTCGTAAAAGTGTCGTTGACGGCGTTCTGCCAATAGAAATCCAGTTTCCGCAAATCGCGGGTCGCGGGAGATTCCCGGCGTGTCAGCAAACCATTATTGACCCGGTAACTGATGACTTGCAGGCGTGACGGCTGGTTGTCGCCATACACCGTGCGCACCAGCGTGAGCTGCCCCTGACCGAGCGTGAGCGGAATCCTGTCGGGCAGAACAGAGGCACTGGCCAGATGCGCGCAATCGCTCTGCAGCTGGGCGAAGGCGAGTTGCATTCCGCGTGTCTGCTCGAGGTCGCTGGTGAGCGCGATACGCGCCCGCACGATGCTGTCCAGCCCGCGCCAGCCGAGCACCGCTACAAATCCGAGCACGCTGATGGCGACCAGCAGCTCGACCAGGGTCAGTCCCCATTGTGATGTGGTTCGCCTGTTACGCATTGGGTACCACTTGATCCAGCTTGATAATGCGCCGATCGGGATTTTCTGCGTCGAATACGCTCACTTCAACGCGGCGGAAGTAGGGGTTCGGTGTGGTGAAAACATTTTCTTCGCATATCAGATGCAATTCGCCCTGGTTGCAATCGAATCTGCGCTTACCCAGCGCCGGCCATTCATGGCTTAGCCGGATCTGCGACAGCTGGTTTTCGGCTGACCAGGTTGCCATCATCGAAGCCCGCAAATCGGCGCTGTTTTGCGTCAGGCTGCCGACCGCACGCAGACTGGCGCCCAGTGCCGTCCCGATGATGACCAGTGCCACCAGCACCTCGAGCAAAGTGAAGCCTGCGCTGCAATGATAGGATGGGTGCGAGGATAGGCGATGGTTGGGGCGCATCTTATTCCACGAAGAAATGCCCGATTCCGTCGGCACGGATTGCCACTTGCGCATCCCCCACTGCAAGCGTCAGGACAAAAGGTATGCCGACCGGTTCGCGGCCGAAGATGATACGCAAGGGAGTGGTTTGTTCCGCCGAAGGCGGGCTGATCGTGAATATGACCGGTGAGTGTTTGAATTCACGCTCGCGCAACAAATCATCCTGTTTGAGCGTCTGCCATTTATTGTCCTGGAATAACAGGAAGCGGTAACGATCAGACTCGGCTTCGAATGCAATCGGGTGATTGCGCACGATCGCCTCATCGCGGGCCAGCTGCAGCAACAGCGCGATCCGTTGTGCATCGTTTTGCAGCACCTTTTGATCGCTCGGCATCGCATTGAATGACACCGCACCGAGCGTGATGCCGACTATCACCATTACCACCAGCAACTCAAGCAGCGTGAACCCGCGTGACAGTCGCAGGGATTTCCCGTTCCGATGGGCGCGATCAGGCCCAAGTGAAGCAAACGTGATTACAGATCCCACGAGCCGATATCGGCATCGTTGCCGACACCTCCCGGCTGACCATCCGCGCCCAATGAGAACACGTCGATTTCACCCTTGATGCCGGGAGACAGATACTGATAAGGATTACCCCACGGATCTTTCGGCAGCTTGTCGATATAACCGCCGGTTTTCCAGCCATCGGCGGCGGGGCCTGTGGTCGGTTTGGTAACCAGTGCCTGCAAACCCTGCTCGGTGGTCGGGTAGCGCTGATTATCCAGTTTGTACAGTTTGAGCGCCTGCATCACAGTGGCGATATCCTGCTTGGCTGCAATGATGCGCGCATCGTCGGTGCGGCCCATCAGTTTGGGAACGATCAACGCCGCCATAATGCCCATGATGACTACCACCACCATGATTTCGATCAGGGTAAAACCGCGTGCTGCAATACCAATCGGGGTACGCCGGTTTGAACAGACAGAAATATTTTGCATGGAATAATGTGCTTAAAATGTAATGGAAGAATTATACGCCTTGCCGGGTGTGTGTGAAGGAACTGTATGCGATTGATACTTTGTGTCCCAATGTTTCAGCCGAATCAGCGAAGTTCGACTTATTTGACGGGCAAGCCTTTTGGATTATGCCGCAGATCGATGGCAACTGGCGTAAAACTGGTTAGCGAAATCTGCGGATACTTGGTTGCCGATTTTGTCATGACGGCGGAAACGAACATATATGTCATTAAAACCGGCTCCAGCCTGGCAGCGCAGGATGCCGCCACCCGTTAAACGCATGGACTTTGGCCGGCGTGGCAAATCCGCGCGGATAGTCCGCATACATTGCTTTGACAGGTTTACTGCAAAGCGACTAGAATTTTCCCGCAAGTGGCAATAAGGGGTGTCAGTAGCAGTTCTCGCACGACGCAGAAGAAATTCGCGCCGCTAAATTCTCGGAGGAGCATGTAATGAAAATCAAAGTCAAAATTGCAGTTTTGTCGGCCATGTTGTGCGCGAATGCATATGCCGACCCGGTGTATCTGCCGCCCGGCTCCAACCTTGTTTACGGTGCGTCCAGCAACAACCAGTCCATCATGTCCAGCATCACCAACCCGGCTGCCGCGGCGGCGGATCTAAGCAACGAGGACAGCCAGTATCGCTTCGGACTGATCAATATCGGCGGCGGGTATGAACTCGGGAATTTCAACGATCTCTTTAACACGGTCGATAACACGAAGACATTGCTGAATACACCTATAACTTTAACTGGCAATGCGTCTACCGATTTGCCCATAATCAATAACGTAATCAACTCAGTCAACACCACTACAGCTGCGCTGCAGAAAGACGGCAATGCCTCGATTTTTTTTGGCGGACACATACCGTTCACGCCTTTGGTCGTGACCAGGAAAGGATGGGGCGGAAGCTTTGTGCTTGATGCGAACGCCAGCGCGATCGCGAACATGACTTTCATCGCCGATCAAATGCCTAACCTTACAACAGAACCAACCGGACCAACATATACGCCTGTCAATGACAGCACCCTGCTGGTCAAGGCGGCTGTGGTCGGGGAATTGGGGCTGGGCTACAGCCGCCCGGTGCTGAGTCGCGACACGGGTGACCTGACCGCCGGAGTGCGTGCGAAGTATTACCAGGTCAAGCTCGCACGCGATGCGCAACTTTTGGTTAATTCGACCGGAGCACAAAGCACGCTCAAGGCCAGCCAGACCTACACGAGCAGTTCCGGTGTGGGTCTTGACGTGGGCACATTATGGACTGCCAAACGCTATCGTGTCGGTGCCTGGATCAATAACATTAACGGACCAAGCTTCAAGTTCAACGCCATTACCGCTGCTGAACTTCAGACTGCGGGTTACACAAACAACGCCATAATCAGCCAGCTCACGGCCGATCAAACCTACAAAATGAAACCCCAGCTCGAAATGGAAGGCGCGTTTTATTCCGAAAGCCAGAACTGGGTACTGAATGCCGGGTTGGACGGGAATAAGGTGCAGGATCCGGTCGGCCGTGACTTCCAGTGGGCCACGTTGAGTGCAGCTTATGCAACGAACAGCTGGTGGATTCCGGGTGTCCGAGTCGGTTATCGCACCAATCTGGCCGGCTCAAAACTGAGCTATGCCACCGGTGGTTTGACGATGTTCAAGGCGCTTTCACTGGATATCGCCTACGGTCTGAAATCCATAACAGACAACAGCGGCAAATCAATCCCGCGCAGCGCGATGATAAACCTTGGTCTGCAGATGACGTTCTAAGGATATAATACGAGGCCGTATGCCGGGTAACGGCATGCGGCCTCGCTGTATTATTGGGGTGTGGTCGTTACCTGCTCAGGCAGGCCATGTAGTTGTGGTTTGTACCCGACAGTATTTCGAGTGCGGCATTGCCGCACTTTGTATTTTCCAGAACAGAAAACAGAAAACAAAATATGCCAGTTATTACCTTACCCGATGGTTCCCAGCGCAGTTTCGCACAGCCAGTGACAGTTGCCGATGTTGCGCTCAGTATCGGTGCAGGCTTGGCGCGTGCCGCGCTGGCCGGGAAAGTGGACGGACGTCTGGTGGATACCTCGTATCTGATCGCGCAGGATGCAGCGCTGGCCATCGTCACCGACAAGGATGCGGATGGTCTGGAGATCATTCGCCACTCCACTGCGCATTTGCTGGCTTATGCGGTCAAGGAATTGTTTCCAGATGCGCAGGTGACCATCGGCCCGGTGATCGAGAACGGTTTCTTCTACGATTTTTCCTACCATCGCCCGTTCACGCCGGAAGACCTGGACGCATTGGAAAAACGCATGGGCGAATTGGCCAAGCGCGACATTCCGGTGACACGCAGGGTATTGCCGCGCGATGAGGCGGTAGAGTATTTCAAAAGCATCAACGAGCATTACAAGGCCGAGATCATCTCGTCCATTCCCGCCGACCAGGAAGTGTCGCTGTATACCGAGGGCGATTTCACCGATCTGTGTCGCGGGCCGCACGTGCCGTCGACCGGCAAGCTTAAAGTGTTCAAGCTGATGAAGCTGGCCGGCGCATACTGGCGCGGCGATTCCAAGAACGAGATGCTGCAGCGCATCTATGGCACGGCCTGGGCAAAGAAGGAAGAACTGGATGCCTATCTGCATCAACTCGAGGAGGCCGAGAAGCGCGACCATCGCAAGCTGGGCAAGCAACTGGAATTGTTCCACATGCAGGATTCATCCCCCGGCATGGTGTTCTGGCATCCCAAAGGCTGGACGCTGTGGCAGGAAGTCGAGCAATACATGCGGCGCAAGTTTATCGAACACGACTACCAGGAAGTGCGCACGCCGACCATCATGGACAGGACGCTGTGGGAGAAGTCCGGACACTGGGAAAACTATCACGACAATATGTTCACCACGGCTTCGGAAAATCGCGATTACGCGGTGAAGCCGATGAACTGTCCAGGCCATGTGCAAATCTTCAATCACGGCCTGCACAGCTACCGCGACCTGCCGCTGCGGCTGGCGGAGTTCGGCTCGTGCCACCGCAACGAGACATCCGGTTCGCTGCACGGCTTGATGCGGGTGCGCGGCTTCACCCAGGATGACGCGCATATATTCTGTACCGAAGAGCAGGTGCAGCCAGAGGTATCGAAATTCATCGTGATGCTGAACGAGGTGTATCGCGATTTCGGCTTTAACGAGGTGCTGGTCAAGCTGTCCACCCGTCCTGAAAAACGGGTAGGCTCTGATGAGACCTGGGACAAGGCTGAAGCCGGTCTGGCCTCAGCACTGAAGCAAAACGGCCTTGCTTATGATGTCCAGCCGGGCGAGGGCGCGTTCTACGGCCCCAAGGTCGAGTTTACGTTGAAAGACAGTCTGGGACGCTTGTGGCAGTGCGGCACAATACAGCTGGATTTCAATTTGCCGGTACGCCTGGGTGCCGAATTCGTGGATGAAGACAACAGCCGCAAACCCCCGGTGATGCTGCATCGCGCCATTCTGGGTTCGATGGAACGCTTCATCGGCATACTGATCGAGCACCATGCAGGTGCTTTTCCACTGTGGCTATCGCCGGTCCAGCTGGTGCTGATAAATATTTCGCAGGCGCAGGAAGAATATGTGACCCAGGTTGCGCATAAATTGCGGTCCGCCGGACTGCGTATACAACTGGATTTGCGTAATGAGAAGATTACCTATAAAATACGCGAACATAGCTTGCAGAAATTACCTTATCAGCTGATCATAGGCGACAAGGAAGTGGCAGGGAATTTGGTGGCCGTGCGTACCCGCAGTGGTGAGGATCTCGGGCAGATGACGTTTGAAGCGCTGCTTCAACGTTTGCAAACCGAAATCAAAACCGGGTAACACGGCTTAAATATTGTTTAAGTGGAGATATTGCAATAGCACAAGATAAATCGCAGCGCATGAATGAGATGATCACAGCACCACAGGTGCGACTCATTGGTGTCGAAAAAGAGCCCCTCGGGATTGTGGCCATCGCAGAAGCATTGCGTATGGCGGATGAAGCAGAATTGGATTTGGTGGAGATTTCGCCGTTAGCGGATCCACCCGTGTGTCGCATCATGGACATCGGTAAATTCAAATATGCCGAAAGCAAGAAGCTGCATGAAGCCAAGCTCAAGCAAAAGCAAGTCCAGATAAAGGAAATCAAATTTCGTCCGAATACCGACGAAGGGGATTACAATATCAAACTGCGCAACTTGATCAAGTTTTTGGGCGAGGGCGACAAAACCAAAGTCACGTTGCGTTTTCGCGGTCGTGAAATGGCTCATCAGGAAATCGGCATGCGCTTGATTGAGCGCGTAAGAGCAGACTTGACCGAGTACGGTGTAGTTGAGCAGTTTCCAAAGATGGAAGGCAGGCAGATGGTGATGGTGTTGTCGCCAAAGCCGGGTAAAAAACCGGGTTGAATAAATGCAAGACCGGTAACATTGAATGATTGTTGACTCGACAGCAACGGGACGGTCGGGTTGATGCAGCAAATAGTCCCAATAAAAAGTGGTGTATGGGTATCAAGCTTTTCCACAGGAAAACACCTGGCATCACAACTTAAAGGAAGAATCATGCCTAAGATGAAAACCAAAAGCGGGGCGGCCAAGCGTTTCAAGGTCCGCGCCGGTGGGAGTATCAAGCGCTCACAAGCGTTCAAGCGTCATATCCTGACCAAGAAGACCACCAAGAACAAAAGACAACTTCGCGGCACTGCTGAAGTCCACTCAACCAATAAAGCATCGATTCACGCCATGATGCCTTACGCATAAGGAGTAGACCATGCCAAGAGTAAAACGTGGAGTAGTAGCGCGCGCAAGTCACAAGAAGGTTCTGGACCTGGCGAAGGGTTATCGCGGCCGTCGCAAAAACGTCTACCGTATCGCCAAACAGGCGGTGATGAAAGCCGGGCAATATGCCTATCGCGATCGTCGCCAGAAGAAGCGCCAGTTCCGCACCTTGTGGATCGCGCGTATCAATGCGGCGGCGCGCGAGCAAGGCTTGACTTATAGCGTATTCATGAACGGTCTGAAGAAAGCGTCGATCCAGGTCGACCGCAAGGTATTGTCGGACATCGCTGTATTCGACAAGGCGGCATTTGCACAATTCGTGGTGCAAGCCAAAGCCGGCCTCGGCGTTTAAACACCTGCGCTGAAATAAAAAGGAGGCGGCAAGCCTCCTTTTTTGTTTCCGCAGTTCCTTTAGTATTATTGGTGACCGATTATTCTGGTGTTAGGGATGGAAGAACTACAACGAATTCTCGACCAGGCTTTGCAGCAGTTTGCGCTGATCAGCGACGAGGCTGAACTGGAGCAGGTCAAAGCGCGCTATCTGGGTAAAGAGGGCAGCCTGACGGTATTGCTGAAAGGATTGGGCAAGCTGTCTGCGGAAGAGCGTCCCGCTGCAGGGGCGCGTATCAACCAGGTCAAACAGGGTATCGAAGCCGCACTGCAGCAGCGCCGCGATGCGTTGCAGCAAAGCAAACTGGCGCAAAAGCTGGCGGCAGAATCCCTGGATGTGACATTGCCGGGGCGCGGGATAAGCACGGGTGGCTTGCATCCGGTGACACGCACGCTGGGGCGCATCGAACAGCTGTTCCACTCGCTGGGTTTTGCGGCCGCATCCGGGCCGGAGATTGAAAGCGATTTTTACAACTTCACCGCGCTGAACATTCCGGAAAATCATCCGGCGCGCGCCATGCACGATACTTTTTACATTGATCCGCAGCACGTATTGCGCACCCATACTTCACCGGTGCAAGTGCGCTACATGGAAGATCATCAGCCGCCATTGAAGATCATCTCCACAGGCCGGGTATACCGGGTCGATTCCGATGCCACGCATTCCCCGATGTTCCACCAGGTGGAAGGCCTGTGGGTCGACGAACACATCAGTTTTGCCAATCTCAAGGGAGTGGTCCAGGATTTTTTGCAGCGCTTCTTCGAGCAGGACGATTTGCAAGTGCGCTTCCGGCCCTCATTTTTCCCGTTCACCGAGCCGTCTGCCGAAATGGACATGAGCTGGAAAGGCGGTTGGCTGGAAATCGGCGGCTGCGGCATGGTGCATCCCAATGTGCTGAAGCACGTCAACATCGACAGCGAAAAGTATCTGGGGTTCGCGTTTGGCCTGGGCGTGGAGCGCCTGGCAATGTTGCGCTACGGCGTGAACGATTTGCGGCTGTTTTACGAGAGCGATCTGCGCTTTCTCAAGCAATTCAACTGAACATATAACCATGAAATTTTCCGAGAATTGGTTAAGAACCTGGGTCAATCCGGACCTGTCCAGCGAGGCATTGGGTCATGTGCTGACCATGGCTGGCCTGGAAGTCGAGGCGCTGGAGCCTGTCGCGCCTGCATTCAATAATGTGGTGGTGGCCGAGGTGCTGGAGGTGGTCAAGCATCCCAACGCGGACCGCCTGAATGTCTGCCAGGTGAATGTCGGCGAGGCGCTTCCGCTCAATATCGTGTGCGGCGCGGCGAATGTTGCGGTCGGCGTGATAGTGCCATGCGCGCGCATCGGAGCGGTGCTGCCAGGGGACTTCGTTATCAAGCAGGCCAAGGTGCGCAATGTCGAATCGTTCGGCATGCTGTGTTCCGAAAAGGAACTGGGCCTGGCTGCCGAGAGCGATGGCCTGTGGCTGCTGCCCGGCGATGCGCCGGTGGGGAAAACGCTGCGCGAATATCTGGAACTGGATGACAAGCTGTTTACCCTGAAGCTGACGCCTAACCGCAGCGACTGTTCCGGCATGGTCGGCGTCGCGCGTGAAGTCGCTGCACTGACCGGCAGCGAACTCAAACCGCTGGATATCCGGACACAGCCAGTCACCTTGTCCGAGCAGTTGCCGGTCAAAGTTTCGGATGCGATTGGCTGTCCGTTATATTGCGGGCGCCTGGTGCGCGGCGTGAATGCGGCCGCAGTTACTCCGTCCTGGATGTTGCGCCGGCTGGAGCGCAGCGGTTTGCGCGGTATCAGCGCGGTGGTGGACATCACCAACTACGTGATGCTGGAGATGGGTCAGCCCATGCATGCCTTCGATGTGACGAAACTGTCCGGCGGAATCACGGTACGCAGGGCGAATAAAGGCGAAGCGCTGACCTTGCTCAACGAACAGAACGTGGTGCTGGACGAAGAGGTGCTGGTCATCGCCGATGATGCCAGAGTCCTGGCGCTGGCCGGCATCATGGGCGGGCAGGGCAGCGGCGTGGAAACCGCCACGCGGGACGTATTCCTGGAAAGTGCATTTTTCCATCCCGATGCAATCGCCGGCAGGGCACGCCGTTTCGGACTGGCGACCGACTCCTCATTCCGCTTCGAGCGCGGGGTGGATTTTGCCGCGACCCGCCAGGCCCTGGAACGCGCCACACAATTGCTGCTGGAAATCTGCGGTGGAAGCGCCGGCGCGATCAGCGAGGTGCGCGGCCAGTTGCCGGTGCGTGCCCCGATAGCGTTGCGCCGGTCGCGCGTCGCCCGCGTACTAGGCATCGAACTGGATAACGATCAGATCGCAACCCTGTTCAAGCGCCTGCAGTTCGACTTCACAGCGAATGGCGACGATTTCCGGGTGACACCGCCGAGCTTCCGTTTTGACCTGTCCATCGAGGCCGATCTGATCGAAGAACTGGCGCGCCTGCACGGCTATGACAATATTCCCGCACTGGCGCCGCAGGCTGACTTGACCATATTGCCCTACAGCGAGTTACAACGCCCGTTGACCCATATCCAGAAATTGCTGGTGGCGCGTGATTACCAGGAGATCGTCAGTTACGCCTTTCTGGAGGCGCAGGTCGAGCGCGAGTTGTGCGGTAACGAACATCCTGTTGCGCTGCAGAATCCGATTGCCAGCAATCTGGCGGTGATGCGCAGCAGTTTGATCGGCGGCTTGGTCGGCGCGTTGCGTTTCAACCTGAACCGCAAGCAGTCCCGCGTGCGACTGTTCGAGGCCGGCGCATGTTTTGCCAAAGTCGACCATGGCTATGTCCAGACCCAGCGATTATCGGGATTGTGCCATGGTGAAGCTCAACCCGAACAATGGGGCGTGGCCGCCAGACCGGTGGATTTCTTTGATGTGAAAGCGGATGTCGAGGCATTGTTCGCTCCCCGGGTATTGCGCTTTGTTGCCGCAACCCACCCGGCCCTCCATCCGGGACGCTCCGCGCAGATTTTTTGTGGCGAACAAATGGCCGGATGGATAGGCGAATTGCACCCGCACTGGCAACAACAATACGACATCGCACTAGCCTGCGTGTGGTTCGAGATTGAACTCGGCGCGTTGACACAGGCCCAGGTTCCGCTGATGAGCGAGATCGCCAAATTCCTGCCGGTGCGCCGTGATCTGGCAGTAGTGGTCGACGAGGGAGTGACGGTGCAGACCTTGCTGGATGCCATGCAGCGTATATCCGCACCCTATGTGGCAGAGCTTGCACTGTTCGATGTTTATCGCGGAAAAGGCGTGGAACAAGGCAAAAAAAGCGTTGCATTCCGTGTGTTATTACAAGATACTCATAAAACACTCACTGAGTCTGAAATTGAACCAAGCATCGCGCAATTAGTGGGAGTTTTGCAAACCCACGGTGCGCAGTTGCGAATGTAATGTGTATTTGAAGCGGTTCTCGTAACAGGGGATTGGAATAAGGGAGAAAAATGACAACAACATTAACCAAAGCCGAACTGGCAGATCAGCTGTTCGCAAAAGTGGGCCTTAATAAACGTGAAGCCAAAGATATGGTGGAAGCATTTTTTGAGGAAATTCGTTTGCAATTGGAACAGGGTGAGAGCGTCAAGCTATCCGGTTTCGGGAATTTTCAACTGCGCGACAAACCGCAGCGTCCCGGACGGAATCCCAAGACCGGCGAAGAAATCCCTATCACCGCGCGCCGTGTCGTAACCTTCCATCCCAGCCAAAAATTGAAAACCATGGTGGAAAAGTCCTATCATGGAAAACCACAAGCCTAACTCCGAACTTCCCCCGATTCCCGCAAAGCGTTACTTCACCATCGGTGAGGTCAGCGAGTTGTGCGGGGTCAAGGCGCACGTGCTGCGCTACTGGGAGCAGGAGTTTACCCAGCTTAAACCGGTCAAGCGCAGCGGCAACCGTCGCTACTATCAACACCATGAAGTGATGCTGATACGCCACATCCGCGAGTTATTGTACGGGCAGGGTTTTACGATCAGCGGAGCGCGCAATCTGCTGGACAATCAGAATCATGCTGAGAATCGCACTGTATCGAAGACGGCAGCGCTGAATATCGACGCGCTGCGGCGCGAAATCAAAGAGGTCATTTCCCTGCTTGGCGCATAAAGTAAGCTTTTATTTTTACTTTGTCTTGTTCACCTGCCCAAACAAACAGGATTTCATTGGAAGTCCGGTTCATCTCCTTGCTGTTGTTCACCAATTGCAGCTATCGAAAGGTTGAAGTCACTTTGCCGATTTGGGACGCGGTTTCTTGTAGAGTTCATTCAAACTATATATCTCCCACCAAACTTTCTCCGGAAAGCCATGCCGGTCAAATCTGCCGCCGCCTCGGCCATTAGGCTGCAATAGATCGTTAAAATAATCGTCCCCGTCAGGTGAGTTCCAGAGTTCGACGATCTTTTCCATGACATGAGGAAACTTCTCATGAAGCAACTGCGGGTATTGGTTCGGCAGGCATTTCAATGTTTGCAGAATAGTTTCCCTACTAACCATCACTTTTCTCCCTCGTCATATGGTTTGTTTTAGGGTAATACCGGAACAGCATGAACCTGAGCGTGGGCTCAGCGTATTACAATATTTACAATAACGTCAATATTAATTATCAAGTTAGTCGAATTTTGAGCTGAATCTTGCCCGTGTCGAGCCGGTGATGATATTCAATTTGAAAATTGCAGGCGCAAAGCGGACTCTCAAAATCTTGGCAGTCAAGCCACAAAAACGATTTTCTCTTGCAAGGTCTTGACACAGACTTGCAATGCAAAACTGTGGTGACTTTATATGTTGACTTGAGTTGTGCATGCCTGACATAACAGAGCAAAATGGAAAGCCATTGGCACTGTTGATGTCAATAAAAGCAATGTGTTGCAACGAGTCTATCAGTCGCTACCCATAGACATTAAGTCCACAAGTTTATTTCTTGAGAATATTTAAAGTTGCATCTAGAACAATCTAGTACTAAAATGGTCCTAGTTACGTGAGGTGGGCAGATGCTACGTTTAAGCAAGTTTGCGGATTATGGTACTCAAGTCATGGCTTATATGGCCAGAGACGGGGCTGTTCATAGCGCTAGTGAGGTGTCGGCTGGGTTGGGTATAGCGGCGCCAACGGTGAGCAAGATCCTCAAAATGCTGGTACGGGAGAACCTTGTGGCTTCTGTGCTGGGTGCCAAGGGCGGTTATATGCTGGCGCGCCACCCCAGCGAGATTTCGATCGCTGAAATCATCAATGCGATGGATGGCCCTATTTCCATTACCGAGTGCAGCGGCACCACGACTTGCGAGCGCGAGTCGACCTGCTCGACCCGAAGCAATTGGCAGGGGATCAATCACATCATTCACGATGCGCTTAACAAGGTGAATCTTGCTGAGATGATTGCGCCCAAGCTTCAGGTCGTAGATGTGAGCGCGATTCGTTCACGCGGGATTTTTGTATGAATTTTAATTGGAGGAACTCATGGCAATTACATTAACGGAATCGGCAGCACTACATATACGCAACCAGATTGCGCAAAGCGGCAACGGCGTCGGGCTGCGGCTGGGCGTGAAGAAATCCGGATGCAGCGGCTTTGCATATACCATGGATATCGCGCTGGAAGTGCAGGGCAACGACACGGTTGTCGAGGCTTTTGGCGCAAAGGTGCTGGTTGATGCGGAGAGCCTGCCCTTTCTCGAAGGGACCGAACTCGCGTATGTAAAGGAGGGATTGGGACACGTATTCAAGTTCAACAATCCCAACGTCAAAAATCAATGCGGCTGCGGCGAAAGCTTTGCAGTTTAGGGATTTATCATGAGCGCGGCATTACAAAATCTGGTTAATCAGCCATACAAGCATGGCTTTGTCACCGACATCGAAACCGAGGCAGTTGCCAAGGGTTTGAATGAAGACGTGATACGCATGATCTCGAAAAAGAAAGAGGAGCCGGAATGGCTGCTCGAATTCCGCCTGAACGCATATAGGCACTGGCTGACCATGGAAGAGCCGGCTTGGGCAAACGTGAGTTACCCCAAGATCGATTTCCAGGAGATCATCTATTTTGCACAGCCCAAACCGAAGAAGAAGCTGGCGAGCATGGACGAAGTCGATCCGGAGTTAAGGCGCACCTTCGAAAAACTCGGTGTGCCGTTGCATGAACAAAAAATGATGACCGGCGTGGCGGTCGACGTGATCTTCGACAGTGTATCGGTGACCACGACCTACAAGGCCAAGCTGGCTGAAGTCGGGATTATATTCTGCTCGTTTTCGGAGGCGGTGCACGAGTATCCGGAACTGGTGAAACAGTATCTGGGCAGCGTGGTGCCGAGCGGCGACAACTTTTATGCCGCGCTCAACTCGGCGGTGTTCACCGATGGGTCTTTTTGTTTCATCCCTAAAGGCACGAAATGCCCGATGGATCTGTCCACCTATTTCAGGATCAATACTGAGGGTTCGGGGCAGTTCGAGCGCACGCTGATCGTGGCTGAAGAAGGTGCCTCGGTATGTTATCTGGAAGGTTGCACGGCACCCCAGTTTGACACCAACCAGTTGCATGCCGCGGTGGTCGAGTTGATCGCGCTGGACAATGCCGACATCAAATATTCCACGGTGCAGAACTGGTATGCCGGGGACGAGAACGGCAAGGGCGGCATCTACAATTTTGTCACCAAGCGCGGGCTGTGCAAGGGCGTCAATTCGAAGATTTCCTGGACCCAGGTCGAGACCGGTTCCGCGATCACCTGGAAGTATCCGAGCTGCGTGCTGCTGGGCGACAACTCGACCGGCGAGTTCTATTCGGTCGCGCTGACCAATCATCTGCAGCAGGCCGACACCGGCACCAAGATGATCCACATCGGCAAGAACACCCGCAGCAAGATCATCTCGAAAGGTATCTCGGCGGGGCGTTCGAGCAACTGCTACCGCGGGCAGGTCAAGGTCGGCAGCCGAGCAACGGGTGCGAGGAATTATTCGCAATGCGACTCGATGCTGCTCGGCGATCGCTGCTCGGCGAGCACGTTCCCGACTATCGATGTGCAGAACACCAGCGCGCAGGTCGAACACGAGGCATCGACCTCCAAGATCGGCGAAGACCAGATGTTCTTCTTCGCACAGCGCGGCATCGGTTCGGAAGAGGCAATCTCGATGATCATTAACGGCTTTTGCAAGGATGTGTTCGTGCATCTGCCGATGGAATTTGCGGTCGAGGCAACCAAGTTGCTCGGACTGAAACTTGAAGGGAGTGTAGGGTGATTAACAACGGAAGCAAAGTGTTGCTGGAAGTCAAAAACCTCAAGGCGGAAGTCGCCGGGGTCGAGATATTGAAGGGCGTCAATCTGACTGTTCGCGCCGGGGAAGTGCATGCCATCATGGGCATCAACGGCTCGGGCAAGAGTACCTTCTCCAAGGTGCTGGCCGGCCATCCAGACTATACGGTCACGGGCGGCAGCGCGATGTTCGAAGGCAAGGAATTATTTACGCTAGAGCCGGAAGAACGGGCCAGAGCCGGGCTGTTTCTGGCATTCCAGTATCCGGTCGAGATTCCCGGCGTGTCGAACAGCGCCCTGTTGCGCCTTGCCTACAACACGATGCAGACCGAACGCGGGCTGGAAGAACTGGACCCGCTCGAATTCGACGATCTGATCCAGGAAAAGATCAAGGTGGTCGAGATGGACCCCAGTTTTCTCGGCCGCAGCGTGAACGAGGGATTTTCCGGCGGCGAAAAGAAACGCAACGAAATCCTGCAAATGGCCGTGCTTGAGCCCAGGCTGGCGATACTGGATGAGACCGATTCCGGCCTGGACATCGACGCGTTGCGCATCGTCGCGAACGGCGTGAACAGTTTGCTGACGCCGGACAATGCGGTGGTGATGGTGACGCACTACCAGCGCCTGTTGAACTACATCGTGCCCGATTTTGTGCATGTGATGGATGCGGGCCGCATCGTCAGGACCGGCGGAAAGGAACTCGCGCTGGAACTGGAAGCGCGCGGTTACGACTGGTTGAGGGCGGCGGCGTGAATCTAACCAAGGAACAATGCTTCGAACAGTTGCTGCTCGGCAAAAGCTTCAAATCGGAAAGCTGGCTGGGGCCTATCCGCGACAAGGCAGGGGCGCGTGCCCAGGCCCTGAACTTCCCCACGGCAAGGCAGGATGACTGGCGCCTCACCGATCTGTCGCCGCTTTTCCAGTACGGCTTTCATCCGGTCGATTCCTACGCGTCTGTGACGCTGGCCGACATCGACAGCTTGCTGATTCCGGGTTCGATACGTCTGGTCTTTGTCGACGGATGTTATGCGTCACCGCTTTCCGACCTGAAACAGGCGGGTGCAGGCGTGACCGTGTCATCGCTGCTTGACCGTTACGGTGACGCGCAAGTCGAGGCCAATTTTGCGCAGCATGCACTTTTCGACCAGGATGCCTTTGCGGCATTGAATACCCGTTTCTTCGAGGACGGCGCTTTTGTTCATGTGGCTGGTGGTGAAGCTGCCGCACCCATCCATATCCTGAACGTCGCGACCAAGCGTGATACTTCTTCCGCGATCTACCCCAGATGTCTGGTGGTGATGGCGGCTAACAGTCGCGCAACCATTATAGAGGACTATGCGGGCCTGAACGACGGCATCAATTTTTCGAATGCAGTAACCGAGGTCGTGCTGAAAGACGATGCACAGCTGCAGCATGTACGCGTGCAGCGCGAGGAAAAGAGCGCGTTCCATATCGGGCACTGCTCGGTCATTGCTGCCAGGGGCAGCGTCTATACCTCGACTGCGCTCGCATTCGGTGCACGCGTCTCGCGCCATGATCTGCATGTCACGCTGCGGGGCGAAGGTGCCGAGGCTACGCTGAACGGTCTGGCCCTGATCGGCGGCCGCCAGATCGCCGACACGCATACCCGGATAGACCATGCGTCACCGCGTTGCGTGAGCCGTCAGCTGCACAAGTGCATCGCCGACGGGTCGGCGCATGCGATTTTCAGCGGCAAGATCATGGTGCGCGAGGGTGCGTCTGGAACCGACTCCGCGCAAAGCAGCCGCAACCTGCTGCTGTCCGGCAAGGCGCACATCGACACCCAGCCGCAGCTTGAGATATTCAACGACGATGTGAGCTGCAAACACGGCGCGACGATAGGCCAGATCGATGCCGACGCGCTGTTCTTCCTGAAAAGTCGCGGGTTGACCGAGGAACGGGCCAGGAATCTGCTCACCCATGCTTTCGCGGCCGAGATCATCGACAAGATCCCGGTACCGTCCCTGGTCGAAGCATTGGGCAGGACGATCCTTGAACGCATGAACGGAGATCACGTGGGCGGGGTAAGCAGATGAAGATGGAACGCATGTCTGTTGCGGAAGCGAATGGCGCGATTGATCGAACCAGGCTGGACACGATCAGGGCCGACTTTCCGATACTCAAGTTGCAGGTTTCCGGCAAACCGCTGGTCTACCTGGATAATGCCGCGAGCAGCCAGATGCCGCAGCAGGTCATCGATCGCATCGTGCGCTACCAGACGGCAGAGCACTCCAACATCCACCGCGCGGTGCATTACCTGAGCGAACTGGCCACCAAGGAATACGAGGAGGCGCGCGTCAAGGTCCAGCATTTCCTGAATGCGAAGGAATCGCGCGAGGTCATTTTCACGCGCGGCACCACGGAAGCCATCAACCTGGTGATGCACGGCTATGGTCGCGCATTCATCGGCAAGGGCGACGAGATCATCCTGTCCGGCCTGGAACACCATGCGAACATCGTTCCATGGCAGATGCTGGCGGAAGAGAAGGGCGCGGTGATCCGCGTGATCCCGATGAACGATCATGGCGAATTGCTGATCGACGAATTCGAGGCGCTGTTCAATGCAAAAACAAAATTCCTGGCGCTGACACATGTGTCGAACGCGCTCGGCACGGTGAATCCGGTCAAGGAAATGGTCGCCTTTGCACACAAACACGGCGTGCCGGTGCTGCTCGACGGTGCGCAGGCTGCGCCTCACCATGCCATCGACGTGCAGGATCTGGATTGCGATTTTTACGCCTTTTCCGGGCACAAGATGTGCGGACCGACGGGTATCGGCGCGCTATACGGCAAGGCGCATTTGCTGGAGAAGATGCAGCCCTACCAGGGCGGCGGCGACATGATCCTGTCGGTGACCTTCGAGAAGACCGTCTACAACGTCATCCCGGCAAAATTTGAGGCGGGTACGCCGCCGATCATGGCGGCGATCGTTCTGGGCGCGGCGATCGATTATCTGAACGGGATCGGACTGGGCAATATCGAGGCATACGAGCATGAATTGCTCGAGTATGCGACGCATAGCGTCTCGGCAATCCCCGGTGTCAGGATCATCGGCACAGCCGCGAAAAAGGCAGCCGTACTATCGTTCGAGATCGAAGGCGTGCATCCGCACGATGTCGGCACGATACTCAACGCCGACGGCATCGCGATCCGCACCGGCCATCATTGCGCCCAGCCGGTGATGGACCGCTTCCATGTGCCCGCCACCGCGCGCGCTTCATTCGCCTTCTACAACACCAAAGAAGAGATCGACAAACTGGTCGCCGGTATCCGCAAGGTGCAGGAGATGTTCACATGAGTGACATGAAGCAGCTCTACCAGGAAGTAATCCTCGACCACAACCGCAAGCCGAGGAACTGGGGCGCGATCGCAGACGCGAACCGCCATGCGGACGGCCACAACCCGCTGTGCGGCGACCACATCAAGCTCTCGATGAACGTACAGGGCGACAAGATCGAGAGCATCGCATTTGAAGGTCACGGTTGCGCAATCTGCAAGGCATCTTCTTCGATGATGACGAGTACGGTCAAAGGTAAAACCGTGCAGGAAGCGGAGATGATGGTCGAGGAATTCCGCGGCATGACCACCGGCACGCTCGATCCGGAAAATCAGCCCAACCATCTGGGCAAGCTGAAAGTATTTGCCGGTGTCAGGGACCTGCCGTCGCGGGTCAAGTGCGCGATCCTGCCCTGGCATACGCTGCATGCCGCACTGCATTCCGAAGAATCGGCCTCGACCGAAGGCCGGAACGATCCCGTTCCCGATTCGGGAATGGTTGCATAATCATTGCCAGCATAGTAGACAGCCCATGCCAAAAATAGCCGACATCGAAGACACCCCCAACCCGAACGCGGTCAAGTTCATCTTGAAGGACAGGTTGACCTGGGGCACCGCGTGCTCTTACGCAAGTGCCGAAGCGGCAGCGGCCGATCCGCTCGCATCTGCATTGTTTGCCATCCCCCATGTCACCAATGTCTATTACATGGACAAGTGGATCACCGTCACACAGGACGGCGGTGCGGACTGGCCGAAGCTGGTGCGTGAGATCGCCATGCCGATCAGGGAGGCGGAAGCCGCCCTGAAACCTGAACATGAGGCCGTATCAAGCTTCGATGATGATGATCCGAGACTGGC
>Ga0307375_10000714_pt1 | contig 39807 bp, 34 predicted proteins | sample TR1MG_FD_202531 | JGI IMG/M metagenome (GOLD analysis project Ga0307375, IMG submission 202531) | Soil microbial communities from Risofladan, Vaasa, Finland - TR-1 | ecosystem: Environmental > Terrestrial > Soil > Coastal area > Acid sulfate soil | place: Finland: Risofladan, Vaasa | collected... | reverse complement strand
ACGTCGGCAGCCCGCCCGAGCGCCGGAAGCAGCAACAGGGCCAGCAACGCGCATCCGATGATTCGTCGAAACATCACGGTTGTTCGTCCTCGGTGGGTGCGCCGCCATGGCGCTGCAGATATTCCAGCTCGAACTTGCGCCGCAACAGCGCCCCCGGATCGTCCGGGACCCGCTGCAATGCCTGGCGCAGGTCCGCAGGCAGCTTCGATTGCGGGTCGTTCCCGGCCATCACGCCGAGCTGATGGGGTGCTTGCGCGGCGTGGTCCGGCTTCTTTTGCTGTGCCGCCAGCGCCTGGTCCATCTGCTGTTTCAGGGCCTGCTGCGCCTTCTGCGCTTGCGCTTTCTGCGCGGCCTGCTGCTGCGCTGTCTGCGGCTTGGGCTGACCGCCGGCCTGATCCTGCGCGGAAGGGTTCTTCGCATCTTGTGCGGCGGATTTGCCGTTCTTGTCCGGGGCATTCTTGCCATCCTCGCCGGACGACTGCGGCTGGCCGGACTTGTCGGATTTGCCGGATTGGCCGGACGACGACGAGGACTGCCCCTTGCCGTCACCCTTGCCCTGCTGTTTTTGCTGCTTCGACTGCCCCTGCTTCTGTTCTTTCTGTCGCTGCCGGCGCAACCAGTCCTCGACCGCCTTGCGGTTGGCGATGGCATCGGCATTGGCCGGGTCGAGTTTCAATGCCTTGTCGTAAGCCTCGATGGCCGGCTGGTATTGACCCTGCCGGGCCAGCGCATTGCCCAGGTTGTAGGCCGCGTCGGTGCCGGGAACCGGCCGCAGGGCTTGTGCCGCGGCGGCATAGTCGCCCGCCCGATAGTCCGCCGCACCACGCAACGCCGGGTCGCGTGCCAGCTGTTGCGCCTGCTTTGCCTGGCCATGCCGCAAGGCCTGCGCGGCCCGCTGGTCGGGCCGTTGCCAGAGATCTTTCCAGCTCATCGCATCGGCGCGTCCGGGCAGGGCCGGCAGCAGCACCAGTGCCATCAGCAGCAGCCAGCCGCGGCGGAAAGCCGCGGCCATCAGCAGCAGCAGGGGCAGCAGCAGCCACGGCCCGCGATCCTGCCACTGTTCGTTCACCTGTCCTTTCACCGCACTGGCCGAGCCGCTGCGCAGCTGCGCCCGCAGCGCATCGATATCGCCGTGATCGGCGGTCATCGGCACGTAGCGGCCGCCGCCGGCGGCGGCCACGGCGGCCAGTGCGGCATCATCGCGCCCTGCCAGCACCATGTGCCCCTGCGCGTCGTGCAGAAAGCCGCCATCGGCAAGCGGTATCGGGCCACCCTGCGGCGTTCCCACGCCCAGCACCGATACCCGCACGCCCGCGGCAGCGGCCTTGCGCGCGGCGGCAACCGCGGAGCTGTCCGCCTGATCGGTGATCAGCACCAACGACCCGCCCTTTACGTCGGCATCGTGGATCAGCGCCATGCCGCGCTGGATCGCCTGCGCGGCATCGTTGCCGTCCACCGGCATGGTGTCGGGCGCCATCGCATCGAGCAGATCGCGCAGGCTGTTCGCATCGGACGTCAGCGGCGCCACCACGAACGCTTCGCCGGCATAGCCGATCAAGGCATTGAGACCGCCACGATTGCTGTCCAGCAGATCGTGCGCCTTGTAGATCGCGCGGCTGAGCCGGTCCGGCGCCACATCACGTGCCAGCATGTGCCGCGACAGCGAGATGGCCACCACCTGCGCGGCACGACTGGCGTACCACGGTTGCGCGATGCGGTTCCAGCTCGGGCCGGCCAGCGCCAGTGCCGACAGCGTCCAGCCCAGCAGGAACAATCCCGCCGGCAGCCGTCGACTGCCGGCTTTTCCGCGCAGCAGATGCGGCAGCAGTTCGGCATCGACCAGCCGCGACAACTCCGCCTGCGCCTGACTGCGCCGCGTGCCCAGCCACCACCACACCGGCAGCAGCGCCAGCATGGCCAGCCACCACGGCTGCAGGAAATGAAACTGCGCGATGGCCGTGTTCATGCCGACGGCTCCCGTCGGGGCCCGAATTGACGCGGCGCGACCAGCAACAGCAGCAATACCAGCGCGGCAGCCAGCGGCCAGCGGAACAGTTCGTGTCGTGGCCGCAATGTCGGACCCTGTTGCGGCATCGGCTCCAGCGCATCGATCGCGCGATAGGCAGCGGCCAGTTCGCTGCTGTCGGTGGCGCGGAAGAAGCGTCCGCCGGTTTCCTTGGCGATGTCGGTGAGCATGTCCGCATCCAGATCCGCCGAGGGATTGACCAGCTGACTGCCGAAGAATCCCGGCACGCGCATCCGCGTGGCGCCGATGCCGATGGTGTAGATGCGCACGCCGGCTGCCTTGGCCGCCCGTGCCGCCTCGCGCGGCGAAATGCTGCCGGCGTTGTTGACGCCGTCGGTCAGCAGGATCAGCACGCGCGCCTGCTGCGGCAATGCCGAGAGCCGCTTCACCGCCACCGCGATCGCATCGCCGATCGCCGTCTCGGTGCCGGCCAGACCCACTGCCGCGCCCTGCAGTTGCGCCCGCACCGCCGACAAGTCGTAGGTCAGCGGCGTCACCAGGAAGGCCTGGCTGCCGAACAGGACCAGGCCCATTTCGTCGCCCTGGCGCCGATTGATGAAGTCTCCGGCAATCGCCTCGACCGCACCAAAGCGGCTGACCGGCTGACCGGCCAGTTGCATGTCGTCGGTGTGCATGCTGCCGGACAGATCCACCGCCAGCATCATCCCCCGCCCGCTGCGCTGCTGCGCCTGCGGCGGACCCACCCACTGCGGCCGTGCCGCGGCCGCCAGCAGGCACAGCCATGCCAGTACCGACAGCCACGATGCAATGCCATGGCCCGCATGGCGGCTGACCGCGGTCAGCTGCAGGCCCGGTTGCGGCAAATGCAGGGCCTGTCCCGGTACGGCCGGCTTCAGCCAGCGACGCAGCAGCCACGGCAACGGCAACAGCAAGACGATCCACGGCCAGGCAAATTCAGGCATCGGTGGACTCCTGCGCCATCGGTTTCCATTTGCGCGGCTGCAACGCCAGATGCAGCCATTGCCGCACCGCCGACGATGCGGCCGCAGGATCGAACGATGCCGGCGCACGGTAGATCGCCTGATCCAGCGCCAGCAACCGATCGAGCGTCGCCGCATCGACCGGCACCCGCGCCAGCGTCTGTCGCCAGGCTTCGCCTCGCTGCTGCGCCGCCGTGGCGTCATGCCTGCGTGCCACCCGCCGCAGCAGCTGATGCATGCCGCTCGCCAGTGCCGCCTGATCGTCGTCGTGTTGATGCTGCCGCATCAGTCGATCCAGCTCGGCCAGCACGTGCTGGCGTTGCCGCTGCGTGCGCCGTTGCCGCCGCCACAGCCATGCGACGGCCAGCAATGCCAGCAGCAACAGCCCGCCCAGCAGCCACCATCCAGGAGCCGGCGGCCACCATGAAGGATCGGGAGGCAGATGGATATCGCGCAGGACCGGGCCCTGCGCCGCGACCGTCGCCGCCGGCTGCTGCGCAGGCGCCATCATCGTGCCGGCCTCGCGGCACCAAGCAGGCCTGCCACCGGCTCGAACGGATCCGCCGTGGTGTCGATGCTGCGCCAGCGCAGGCCCAGCGCCTGCGCCAGTTCACCGAGTTGCGCCGGACCGGTGCCGAGCGCGCGCTGGAAGTCGCGCCGCTGACGCTCGGACTGCAGCATCACCTCATTGCGCTCGCCGGCGTGTTCCAGCGGGTAGCGGCCCGGCGGCACCAGCGCCAGCTCCAACGCATCGGCCACCACCAGCACGCCGACACCGGCTCGCCGGGTGACGTCGAGCAACGGCTGTCGCGCCCGGGCATCGCAGCTGAAGCCGTCGCTGATCAGAAGCACGCGGCTTACGCCATGCAGCAGGCGCCCCATGCGCGTCAACGCATCGGCAAGCGGCTCGACCTTGTCCGGCTCGACCCGGCCGGACGACAGCCGCGCATCCCAGTCGGCCAACGCCCCGCATACGGCCAGTGCGCCATGCGAACCGGATTGCGGGCGCAGCAGTTGCTCGGCGTGGCCGAACGCCATCACGCCGACGCGCTCGCCCGCGCGAACCGCATACCAGGCAGCGCACGCCGCCGCGCGGGCCGCCTGCACCGACTTGAACCGCAATCGGGTACCGAACTGCATGCTGCGATGGGTATCGAGCACGATCAGCAGACTGCCTTCGCGATCCTCCTGGAACAGCTTGGTATGCAGCCTTCCGCTGCGCGCGGTGAGACGCCAATCGAGCCGGCGCACGTCGTCGCCCGGCTGATACACGCGCGACTCGGCATAGTCCATGCCACGGCCGTAAAGACGGCTGGACTGCTGTCCGCTGCGCATGGCCCGGCTCGGCAGTGCCGCCAGGCGGGCACGTACCACGCGGGCGCGCAAGGCAATCAGCTCGGCCAGCGAGACGCGGCTGCGGCCGTCGCCATCGGCACGATGTTGCAGGGCGACGTTCACGGCAGCGGCACGAGATCCAGCAAGCGATCGATGACCTGATCGGGCCGCACGGCCTCCGCTTCCGCCTCGTAGCTGAGCAGCACCCGATGCCGCAACACTTCGTGCACGATGCCGTGCACGTCTTCGGGCAACACGTAGTCGCGCCCGGCCAGCCAGGCGTGTGCACGCGCGCAGCGATCCAGCGCGATGGTGGCGCGCGGGCTGCCGCCCCAGGCGATCCAGCGTTTCAACTCCGGTCCGTAACGGTCGGCATCGCGGGTGGCCAGCACCAGCTGGGTCAAATATTCCTCCAGCGCCGGCGCCATGTGCACCGCCATCGCCGCATCGCGCGCAGCGAATACGTCATCCTGGCTCAGCAGCGCCGGCGCCGCGACCACCGGATGCGCACGCTGGCCTGCCTGCTCGCGCGCCAGTCGCAGGATCGCCAGCTCGGCCACGGCATCGGGGTATCCGATCGTCACGTGCATCAGGAAGCGGTCGAGCTGGGCTTCCGGCAGCCTGAACGTGCCTTCCTGCTCGATCGGGTTCTGCGTCGCCATCACCATGAACAGATCGGGCAGGCGCCGGGTGCTGCGACCGACCGTGATCTGCTGCTCGGCCATCGCCTCCAGCAGCGCCGATTGCACCTTGGCCGGCGCGCGGTTGATCTCGTCGGCCAGCACGATGTTGTGGAACAGCGGACCTCGCTCGAACTCGAAACTGCCGGTTTGCGGACGGAACACGTCGGTGCCGGTGAGATCCGCCGGCAACAGGTCGGGGGTGAATTGCACCCGATGGAAATCCGCCTTGATGCGTGCGGCCAGTGCCTTCACCGCCGTGGTCTTGGCCAGACCGGGCGCCCCTTCGACCAGCAGGTGGCCATCGGCCAGCAACGCAATCAACAGGCAGTCGATCAGATGTGGTTGGCCGATGATGCAACGCTGCAGGTCTGCGCGCAATTGCGCGAAGGATTGCTGAAGACGGCTCTGGGGTTGGGCTTCGGGCATATCCATGATCGGTTTCCGTTCGCGACGTGATAGCACGGAATCCGCCATGGCGCGACCGCCGGCAGGATTGTGCAGTGCCAGTCAGACCACCATCGACGCCGGAAGTTTAATCGGGCCATCGTCGGCTTTTCATGCTCATGCGCAATCGGGTAGGTGGCCCGGATAACCCGGCCCCTCTCACACTACCGTAGGAGCGCACCCTGTGCGCGATGGCTCTTTGCAGCAGTCGTGACAAGAGCATTCGCGCACAAGGTGCGCTCCTACAGTCGCAGCACGAAAATAAAGAGGCGGCCGAAGCCGCCTCTCGTGCATCTGCCGCGACGGAACTTACTGCAACGTGTCGCTGAGGATCCGCGGCGTCACGAAGATCAGCAGCTCGGCCTTGGTGTTGTTGCGCGAGGTATTGCGGAACAGCACACCGATACCGGGAATGTCGCCCAGGCCGGGCACCTTGGTCACCGTATTGGACTTGTTGACCTCGTAGATGCCGCCGAGTACCACGGTCTGCCCGTTGTCCACCAGCACCGAGGTGTTGATCTCGCGCGTATCGATCTGCGGCACCTTGCCATTGGGCGTATCGATGAACGCGGCCAGCGCATCCTTCTTGACATTGATCGCCAGGTAGATGCGGTTGTCGGCCGTGATCGTGGGCGTCACCTTGAGCTCCAGCACGGCATCCTTGAACTGCACCGATGCCGTGGGTGCGCCACCGCCGGCGGTACCGCCGTTCTGGAACGTGACATAGCCGATCTCCTGGCCCTGGCGAATCACTGCCTCCTGCTGGTTGGCGGTGATCACCCGCGGGCTGGAAATGACCTCGCCGGTACCCTCGGTCTGCGCGGCGGAAAGCTCCAGATCGAGCGCGTAATTGGCGCCCAGGATGGCCAGGCCGAAACTTCCGGCCGGCGAACTGGCGGGGAGATTCACGTTGAGTCCGCCGCCCGTGGTGCCGTTGCCGGTATCGTGCCCACCGATGGACACCACATTGCCACCGCCCAGGCCAGCGGGGAGGCCCGTTGTAGGATTTAGAGCCGTAATAGCGTTCTGGGACTGGGTGTTGTTGACTCGCCCGCTGACGCCGAACTTCGCCCCCAGCTCGCGGGTGAAGTTGTCGGTGGCGATCACGATGCGCGACTCGATCAGCACCTGTTGCACCGGCTTGTCCAGTACCGCGATCAGCGCGCGTATCTGCTTGATCTTCTCCGGCGTGTCGTTGAGCAGCAACGTGTTGGTGCGTTCGTCGAAGGAGACGCTGCCGCGCGGCGAAAGGAAGCCGCGGGATGCGTTGGCGCCGCCACTGCCGCCGCCGCCCTGCAGGCTGCCGCTGGTCAGCAGCTTGGCGATATCCGAGGCCTTGCCGTAGCTGATCGGAATGTAGTCGGCGACCAGCTCGGCGTTGTCCTGCTCCTTCAGCTTGGCGTTGGCGACATCCTCCTCGTATTTGGCCAGCTCGGCCTGCGGCGCGACCCAGATCACGTTGCCGTTGCGCCGTTTGTCCAGGCCCTTGGCACGCAGGATCACGTCCAGTGCCTGATCCCACGGCACATTGACCAGGCGCAGCGTGACGCTGCCGCCGACGCTGTCCGAGGCGACCAGATTGAGCCCGGAGATATCGGCAATCAACTGCAATGCCGAGCGTACCGGGATGTCCTGGAAATTGAAGGTGACCCGCTTGCCGGTATATTTCGGCTTCTGGTCGAGCTGAGCCAGTCGGTCCACCTTGGTCCCGGCTTTCTTCGGCGCCACTTCGACCACATACTGGTCAGGGGTCTGGTAGGACGAGGTCTCGACGTCGCCCTTGATCGCGATTTCCATTTCGGCGCCGCCACCGATGCCGGCATGCGTCACGATGGATTGCACCGGCGTGGCGAAGTCCAGCGTATCCAGCCGCTGGGCAAGCCTGGCAGGCAGGCTGGCATGGTCGATATGGACCAGCACCTTGTCGTCCTTGCGCGTCATCTGCGCATTCGCACCACTGCCGCTGAAACTGATCAGTACCCGGCCTTCGCCATTCGGGCCGCGGCGGAAATCGATGTTGGAAATGGCCGGGCCATTCATCGACGAAGGCAGTGTCTTGGAGGGATCGATGGTGGCTGCCGTAGTGACGGCCTGATCCGCGGTGCCGTTGTTGACGGTCAGCACCAGGCTGTTGCCTTCGACCCGCGAGCGATAGGTCGACTCGCGCATCAGTTCGACCACCACCCGCGTACGACCGCCGGCAGACACCGCGGACACGCCGGACGTCGAGCCCTTGCCGATATCCTGGTGGCGCGGGGCCGCATTGTCGGTATCGGCGAAATCGACGGCGATGCGCGGCGGATTGCTGGTGGTGAATATCTTCGGCTGCGGCACCGGACCATTGGCGAAGTCCATGTGCAACTCGACGTTGCCGCCAGGCAACGTGTCATAGCGGATGTCTTTCAGCGTCGAACTGGCTGCCATCGCGGCACTGGCCCAGCTCGCGCCGGCAAGCAGCAACAGGCCCACAAGGATGTAACGGCTCGCATGGCGCATGACACGGCCCCGAACGGATTGAAATTGGTTGCTCATTGCATCAGCCCCTGTCTACCTATTTCTCGGCGAGCGCGATGCTGGCCGGACGTTCCATCCAGCCACCACTGCCGTTGGATATCAACTCGACCAGATCTATATGGTCCTCGCTGATCGCGGTGACGTGCCCGTAGTTCTGACCCATGTATTCGCCACGGTGGACACGATGAATCACGCCACCAGGATCCTTGATCAACACTTCCATGTTCGCGCCGGTACCGACGGTGCCGACCATTTTCAAGCTGTCCAGCGCGAACATTTCCAGTGGCTGCTTGGCTCGATTGGCATCCGGCCGCGGGCCATTGCTGGTGTTGCTGGGTTGCAATTCGGCGGTGCTCGCACTGAACGGATCGCGCTTGCCCTGATCGTCGTACTTGAAGGTCTCGAATGTCTTGATCACCGGCAATGGCTGGATCGGAGCGCCTCGCTTGGCCTTCTCCTGAGCCACCCAGCTGCGCAGATCCGACATGCCGCGGGTGCAGCCACCGAGGATCAGCGCGGCACCCAGCATCAGCGATATCCGAACCGCGCGGGCCGGCTTGTTGGCAGCAAACTTGTTCATTTCCGCCCCCCGGCCGCGGCTTTGCCTGAAGTCTTGCTCTGCGCCGCGCTTTCCGCATCGTCCAGGTAACGATAGGTTTTTACCGTACCCTGCAGCACAAGTTGACCGTTCGCGGGGGAACCATCCTTGGTTGCCGCTACCGGCGTCAGCGATACATCGTGCAGGGTCAGGATGACCACCCGCGGCAACGAAGCCACGCCACTGATGAACGCGCCGAACTGATGGTAGGTACCGGTCATCCGCAGGGTAATCGGCTTTTCGGCGTAGAAATCCTTGGGTGTTTCCGGACCGGGCTCGAACAGCTCGGTTTCCAGCCCCGCGGACAACGCGGTCTGCGAGATGTCGACCAGCAGTTCGGGCATTTCCGTCTTGCTCGGAAGCTGGCGCAGCAACTGGCGCAGCATGTCCTGCATCTCGTCGAGCTGCTTTTGCAGCGCATCGAGATTGACGGCCTTGGCCTGCTTGGTCACGAACTCCTGCTTGAGCTGATCCTCCTTGCCCGCCAGCGTGGTCAGGCTGTCCTGCTGGTCACTGATGTAGAAATACCAGCCCAGCAGCACAACGAAAGCGAACAGCAGTGCGAGGAAGAACAGCTTGACCGACTGCGGCCAGCCGCCGACATTGTTGCGATCGAGATTGCGAATGTCGTCGAGGAACTTCATGACCTGGCTCCTCCCATGGCTGGCGCAGTCGCGGGTTTGGCCTGCGGCTTGCCTTGGGCCGTGGGGGACTTCACCGGCATGGCCGCCCCGGCAGTTGTGCTGGCGGCCGGCCCGGACGAGGCATCGGAGGCGGCTTTTTCGTCCGACTTGGGCTGGCTCAAGGTCACATTCAAGCCGAAGGTATACGGCATGCGGCCGGCGTTGTGGGTGTTTTCAGTTTTTCTCAGATCGGCATGCCCCATCCACGGCGAGGCCTCGATGTTGCGCATGTATTCGGCCACGCTGGCGTTGGACTGCGCCACACCATCGAGCGACATGGACTGTCCGCTCTGTTTCAGGCCGGTCAGGCGCACGCTGCTGGGAATCGTCTTCACCAGCTCATCGAACAGGTGAACCATCTGCGAGCGATCCGACTGCAGCTCCTCGATGATCTGCTTGCGCGCCAGCAGGTGCTCACGCACCTTTTCGAGATCCTTGATCTTGGCAATGCGCACATCGAGCTGCTTGATCTCGGTTTGCAGATACGTGTTGCGCTCGTTCTGGTTGTCGATGCGCTCGCCCATCCAGAATCCCCAAAGCAGCAGAAACGCCAGTGCCGCCACAAACGCGGCGCCAAGCTGCATGTAGAACTCACGTTCGCGCTGTTTGCGCCGTTCGGCGCGCCACGGAAGTAGATTGACATGTGCCATCAGTCGAAACTCCTCAGAGCGAGGCCGACCGCGATCATCAGCGCGGGCGCATCCTGGGCCAGCGACTGCGCCTGTACCCGGGGCGACAGCGACATGCGGGCCAGCGGGTTGGCGACGGCACAAGGCACACCGAGTTGATCCTCCAGCATCGAACCGAGCCCCTCGATCGAGGCGCAGCCACCGGCCAGCACCACCTGATCGACCTTGCTGTATTCGCTGCCGGCAAAGAAGAACTGCAGCAGGCGGCTGATCTGCTGGATCAGCGACTCCTTGAACGGCTCCAGCGCTTCGGTTTCATAGGATTCGGGCAGACCACCCTTGCGCTTGGCCCGACCGGCCTCCTCATAGGAAAGGCCGAACCGGCGCATGATTTCGTCGGTCAGCTGTTTGCCGCCGAAGACCTGTTCGCGCGAATAGATGGTGCGCTGATTGCGCAGGACCGACAGGGTAGTCATGGTGGCGCCGATGTCGACCATGGCCACCAGCGCGTCGCGTCCGACACTGAGCTGGTCCGCCACCATCACGAAAGCGTTCTCCATCGCGAACGCCTCGACGTCGATCACGCCGGCGGTGAGCCCACCCAGTTCCAGCGCAGCCACGCGCATGTCGACGTTCTCGGTGCGCGAGGCGGCCAGCAGAATGTTGTTCATGTCCGGGTTGTCGCGCACCGGCCCGACGATCTCGTAATCGAGGCTGACTTCATCGATCGGATAAGGGATGTACTGGTTTGCCTCGACCTGGATCTGGCCTTCAAGATCATCCTCGGAAAGGTCGCTGGACATCGGGATGATGCGGGTGATGACCGCCGACCCGGCCACTGCCGCCGCCGCATGCTTGAGCTTGGAGCCCGAACGCGCCAGCGCGCGACGAATCGCGTCTCCCACTGCCTCGACTTCGACAATGGTCTTTTCAACCACGGCATTGGGTGGCAGCGGTTCGACCGCGTAGTGTTCAACACGGTAACGGCCGCCCGTTTGACTGAGCTGCAGCAGCTTGACGGCGGTCGAACTGATGTCGACGCCGATCAGCGCTGGCTTCTTGGGTGTAAAGAGCCCCACGGTGTTTCCCCCTTGCCGCTGACGCCCGCAACCAGGATTCTGGCGAGATGCACAGCGGCATTAAATCGAAAAATTAACGCAATGGCAACGGCCTACGTGAACTTTCTCAAGTAATTGACGTGAAGTCCACCACATTTACAAGCTTGGCCCGGATGGCGCGTCCCTTGCTTGTGTCGGCCTCGTCTCATGCTGATGAATACTGCTGCATCTATACTCTGCCATGTTTTGACTCAGGTCTCGCTATCCCCACACCATGCAAATTCTCAAGCGTTTGTTGCGCTGGGCACTGATCCTGGCTGTTTCCGGTTTGCTTCTGGCAGTTGTCGCGACAGGTGTGGCGTACTGGCTGATCGCACCCAGGTTGCCGTCGGTAGCGGTCCTCAAGGACTACCACATGCAGGTGCCGTTGCGCGTCGAGAGCGCCGACGGCAAGCTGATTGCCACCTTTGGCGAAACGCGGCGCATACCGGTGGCCATCGCCGACGTGCCCGCGCGTCTCAAGCACGCGGTCCTGTCGGCGGAGGACGCCGACTTCTATCACCATCCCGGATTTGACTGGCGCGGCATCGCCCGCGCCGCCTGGCACGTGATCGTGACCGGCGGCGACAAGGGGCCCGGTGGATCGACGATCACCCAGCAGGTCGCGCGCAACTTCTTCCTGAGCCCTGAAAAACTCTATTCGCGCAAGCTCACCGAGATCTTCATCGCCGTCAACATCGAGCATGTGCTCACCAAGGACCAGATCCTCGAGCTCTATCTCAACAAGATGTTTCTGGGGCATCGCTCGTACGGCGTGGCTGCGGCAGCGGCCTATTACTATGGCAAGACGCTGGATCAGCTGACGATAGCCGAATGCGCGATGATCGCCTCATCGTTCCAGCTGCCCTCGGTGGTCAATCCGATCAACAACCCGAAACGCGGAATTGCCCGGCGCAACTGGGTGATCGGCGAGATGCTCAGGCATGGCTACATCACCAAGGCGCAGTACGAACAGGCCATTGCCGAACCGAACCATGCCTACCCGCACGAACAGCCGATCCAGGTGGATGCGCCCTATCTGGCGGAGATGGTTCGTCGGCAGGTTCTGGACCGGTTCGGCAATGACGCACTCACCGAAGGCTACGTGGTCAAGACCACCGTTCAAAGCGCCCGCCAGCAAGCGGCCGTTGCCGCGCTGCGCGACGGCTTGATCGCCTATGACCACAGGCATGGCTGGCGCGGACCCGAAGGCCACCAGGATCTGCCCGCCAACCCCAGCGCACAGTACGATGAGCGCCTGCTCTCCAGCTATATCAGCGTTTCGGGCATGCAACCGGGCCTGGTCACGGATAGCAACGAACAGGAAGCTACCGTCTTTCTGTCCAGCCAACAGAGCGTGAAACTCGATCTGGCCGCGGTGCACTGGGCCCGGCCCTACATCAGTGACGACCGTACCGGCGCTGCGCCAGTCAGCGTCAACAGCGTACTCAAGCGCGGCGACATCATCCGCGTGTCGCGTGATGCCAAAGGCAAGTGGCAGCTCGACCAGATCCCCGCCGCGCAGGCGGCACTGGCGTCCATCAGCCCGGAGGATGGCTCGATCCAGGCACTGGTCGGCGGCTTCAACTTCTCGCGCAGCAAGTTCAACCGCGCGGTGATGGCAGCACGCCAGCCCGGCTCGAGTTTCAAGCCCTACTTCTACTCGGCTGCATTCGAACGCGGCTTCACGCCGGCCTCGATCATCAACGACGCACCGCTGGCGCTGCCCGATCCCTCGCGCCCGAACGGCATCTGGACTCCGTCCAATGACGACGGAAAATTCGCCGGCCCCATGCGCCTGCGCGAGGCACTGGTGCAATCGAAGAATCTGGTTTCGATACGCCTGCTCAATGCCATCGGCGTGCCGTATGCACGCGAGTACGTCACCCGCTTCGGCTTCCCGCTCGACGCCATACCGCCGAACCTGACGATGGCGCTCGGCACGGCCTCGGTATCGCCGATGAGCATGGCCCGTGGCTATGCGGTGTTCGCCAATGGCGGATACCTGGTCACGCCGTATTTCATCAGCGAGATCGATGACCGCAACGGCAAACCGGTGTATCTGGCCAACCCGGCACGTGCCTGCCGCAATTGTCAGGAACGCCTGCTGGATACGCGTCCACCCGGCCCCCCGCCCGCCGAAATGGCCAAGACTCCGGCCAACGGCGTAGCCACCGCGGGCACGTCGCCGGCAGCGGCAAGCAGTATCGACGGCGTAGGCGAAGCGGTGTTGCCGGCCGACATCCATGACAACAGCGACCATCCACCGGTGCTGGCGCCCCAGGTCATCGACACGCGCAACGACTACCTGATGACCTCGCTGATGAAAGACGTGATCCTGCGCGGCACCGGGTCAGCCGCCCGCGCTCTGAATCGTGCCGATCTGGCCGGCAAGACCGGCTCGACCAATGACCATCGCGACGCCTGGTTCGTCGGTTTCAACGGCGACCTGTCCACTGCCGTGTGGGTCGGCTTCGACGATTACGCCTCGCTGGGTCGCGGCGAATTCGGTGCCAAGGCCGCATTGCCGATCTGGATGGATTACATGGGTACGGTGCTGAAGGGCCTGCCGCTGAATACGTTGCCGATGCCGCCGGGCATCACGGCTGTACTCATCAACCGCGAGAGCGGCCTGCCAACCTCGTCGAACGATCCGGACAGCATGACCGAATGGTTCAAGGTGGAGGATGTCGATCGCCTGCGCGCCCAGGCTGCCCAGCAGAAGGAGCAGGAACAGCAGCACGCCTACGACATCTTCTGAGCGCCGGATGCGGCGGGCCGGCCCGGATCATCGACAAAGTCGGCCTGCACGGTGGGTTTCGCCAATGCGAGCCAGTGGTCTATCCTGTGGCAGTGCCAACGATCGATGAGGAAAGCGCCATGTCCCGAGGCGAACACCACCGCATCCATGCACATGATCGTCAACAGCGCAATCGTCTGCGCGTCGCCCAGGAAGCCGCACGCCTGATGAGCGAGCACGGGATTCGCGATTTCCATCGCGCCAAGCTCAAGGCAGCCGAACGGCTGGGCATTCTCGATACGCAGGCGTTGCCGCGCAATGCCGAGATCGAGCAGGCGCTGCGCGAACACCAGCACCTGTTTCTCGCCGACAGCCAGCCCCGGTCACTGCGGGTTCGGCGCGAAGCCGCGATCGAGGCCATGCGCTTTCTCGCCGCATTCGAGCCGCGACTGGTCGGCGCGGTACTCGAGGGCACCGCCGATGCGCATTCGGCGGTATGCCTGCACGTGTTCAGTGACGACCCCGATGCCGTCGAACTGTTTCTGCGCGAACAAGGCGTGCCGATCGAAACGGAAACGCGCCGGTTGCGCATCAACCGCGACGAGCAGGCCGAATACCCGGTGCTGCTGTTTGCCGCCGACCAACTGCCGTTCGATCTGACCGTGCTGCCCCGCAACGCCTTGCGCCAGGCTCCACTGGACCGGATCGACGACAGGCCGATGCGGCGCGCCACGCTGGCGCAGGTGGAAACCCTGCTGGGGGAGGATCACGAGGATGCGTTCGAGCAGCCACTGACCGCGGCCCTGTATTGAACCACCTGACGCAGCCTGCCCGCCCGAACATCCCGAAACCGGACGCCCGGGCAGTGCCGGGGCGTCCGATGGCTGTTTCGGCGGGTGCGCAGCCCGCCCGTCGGGATCAGCGCTTGCCCGTGGGCACGTAATCGCGAACGCCGGCGCCCGTGTAGATCTGCCGTGGACGGCCGATCCGCGAACCCGACGTTTCGTGCTGCTCGATCCAGTGCGCGATCCAGCCGGCGGTGCGTGCGATCGCGAACATCACCGTGAACATCTCGGCCGGGATGTTGAGTGCCTTGTAGATGATGCCGGAATAGAAATCGACGTTCGGATACAGCTTGCGCTCGACGAAGTAATCGTCCTTCAATGCCGCCTCTTCCAGCCGCATCGCCACCTCGAGCAATGGGTCGTTGACGCCCAGTTCGGCCAGGACCTTGTGGCACATCTCGCGGATGATCTTCGCGCGCGGGTCGAAGTTCTTGTACACCCGATGGCCGAAACCCATCAGGCGGAAGCTGTCGTTCTTGTCCTTGGCGCGCAGCACGGCCGACGCCACCTTGTCCGGCGTACCGATCTCCTCCAGCTGCTTGAGCACCGCTTCATTGGCGCCGCCATGGGCCGGCCCCCACAGCGCAGTGATGCCCGCCGCGATCGAGGCATACGGGTTGGCACCGGTCGAGCCGACCAGCCGCACCGTGGACGTGGAGGCGTTCTGCTCATGGTCGGCGTGCAGGATGAACAGCAGGTCGAGCGCCTTGGTCGCGACCGGGCTCAGCTTCAGCGGTTCGCTCGGCACCTCGAACATCATGTGCAGGAAGCGGTCGACATACTCGAGGTTGTTGCGCGGATATCGGAACGGCCAGCCGATCGAGTAGCGATAGCAGGCCGCGGCGATGGTCGGCATCTTGGCGATCAGGCGGACCGCTGCCATCTTGCGGTCTTCCGGGTCGTCGACATTCAAGTCATCGTGATAGAACGCCGACAGCGAGGCGACCGAGGCAGCCAGCATCGCCATCGGATGGGCGTCGTAGTGGAAGCCGTGGAAAAAATTGCGCTGGGCTTCGTGGATCATCGTGTGGTGCGTGATCTGATGTTCGAACTGGTCGAACTGCGGCTTGTCCGGAAGCTCGCCATTGAGCAGCAGATAGGCCACTTCGAGAAAACTGGAATGCTCCGCCAGCTGCTCGATCGGATAGCCGCGATACAGCAACACACCCGCATCGCCATCGATGTAGGTGATCGCGCTCTTGGTGCTGGCGGTGCTGCCGTAACCGGGATCGTAGGTGAAATGACCGGTGTCCTTGTAAAGCGTGCCGATATCGATGCATGCCGGGCCAAGCGTGCCGCTGATCAACGGCAGTTCACTGCTGCGGTTGCTCGATGCATCCAACAGCTTGACGGTCTTGGGATCGGACACGGAAATCTCCTTCATTTTGATTGATCGCTGCCTGGAACCACCGCGATGGACGCGTCGGCCGGCGAGGGGAATGCTTGGCGAAGTACGCCGGGGAAAGCATGCTTTGCCTCGGACACCGCAGTGTCTGGCATCGGTGATTATCGCATAAGGCCCGGCCGACATTCGGTCGCGTACATTCGACGGGCCTGACCGGATCGCACACGCGAAAAAACACGGGGCAAGCTCGCGCCTGCCCCGTGTTTCGCATCGAATCCGGCCCGCCACCGAGGGAACGGTGGCCGCACCATCGCTTACTCTTTGACCGAGCCGGCGTAGCGACGACGGAACTTGTCGACGCGACCGCCGATGTCCAGCGTCTTCTGCTTGCCGGTGTAGAACGGGTGCGAATGGCTGGAGATGTCCACCTTGATCAGCGGGTACTCATTGCCGTCTTCCCACTTGATGGTCTCCTTGCTGGACATGGTCGACTTGGTCAGAAACGAAAAGTCGGACGACAGGTCCTGGAACACCACCGGGTTGTAGGTCGGATGGATATCGGGCTTCATGATGGCGTACTCTAAAGCGGTGGTAGTCAAGAGCGGCATTGTAACGGCCGATCAGCCGGCACTGCAAGTCTGCCTGCTTGCCAGGAGTCGGCCGCCAGGCAGGTCGGCCGCCAGCAAGCGGTCAGTCCGTCGCACCCAGTGCGCGCCTCACCATGGCGGCGAATCGGGCCTGGTCGACCTCCAGCACGAGATTGGCCCTGGCTGGATGCCCCAGTCTCCCGGCCCAGTCGATCACGGTGGCGCCGCGGGTGAGGTGGCCATCCAGTTCCACCGCGACCGCACGCGTCTGGCGGCGGGTGACGATCGACGGATCGATGGCCACCGCCATCGCCAGCGCGTCGGCCACGATCACCCCGCGACGGGCATGTTCGCGGTTGAACGCGCGCGCCGTGGCGGCGATACGTTCGTAGAAATCCGCACGCCGGTCGCCGGCCTGCAGCCACCGGTCGAACTGCGCCTCGTCGAAGGCGTGCCGCAGCGTCACCTCCCAGTCGATCAGGTCGAACTGCGGGAATGCCTCGAACACCACGTGCGCCGCTTCCGGATCGAAACCCACATTGAACTCGGCCGGTACCCTGCCGGTATTGCCCAGACCGCTGACGGCGCCCCCCATCACCACCAATCGTGCAACCCGCTCGGGCAGGGTCGGGTCGATCCGCAAGGCGAGCGCCAGATTGGTCAACGGTGCCAGCGCCACCAGAGTCAGCTCGCCCGGGCGCTCGCGGGTCAGCCGCAACAGGGCCAGCGCGGCCGGCTCCGCCGACAGTGCCGCCACCGGTTCGGGCAGGCCGACATCGCCGAAGCCGTCGCGCCCGTGCGCGAAAGCGGCGTCCTCGTCCGCCGTGCGCACCAGCGGCGTAGCGCAGCCGGCGAACACCGGCGTGGCGGCGCCAAGCAGATCCACCAGGGTGCGCGCATTGCGCACCGTATGGCCCAGTCCCACATTGCCGGCGGCGATGCTCAAGCCCGCGACATCGGCATGGGCATGCGCCATCAGGATCGCCAGCGCGTCATCCACGCCCGGGTCGGTATCGATCAGCAGTTGCGGTCTGGTCATGGGGCAGCGATAGCGAGGAATACCGACTAGTGTAGTGTTTCACGCTTGGCGGAAAGGGTCGCCAAGCGTGAAACACCACACTAGGTTGGACGGAAAGCGGAAACGGGGAACAAAAGCGACTGCAAAATCGACGCAACCTGCCGTTCGCGCTCACGCCTGCACGTAGCGCGCGGCACCGCCGATCCAGCGTTCGATCAGCCGTTCGGTCTGCCGCGGATGGTCGGCCAGCATGCGCTCGCCCACCTGCTGCACCGCCGGCAGCAGATGCGCGTCGCGGGCCAGGTCGGCAATGCGGAAACTGAGCTGGCCGGTCTGGCGGGTACCGAGCACCTCACCCGGGCCGCGCAGCAACAGATCCTTCTCGGCGATGCGAAAGCCGTCGCTGGTCTGGCGCATCACCTGCAGCCGTTCGCGCGCCAGTTGGCCCAGCGGCGGCTGATACAGCAGCACGCAGTTGGAGGCGGCCGCGCCGCGACCGACGCGGCCGCGCAGCTGATGCAGCTGGGCCAGGCCGAGCCGTTCGCTGTTCTCGATCACCATCAGGCTGGCCCTGGGCACGTCCACGCCAACCTCGATCACTGTGGTCGCCACCAGCACCGACAGCTCGCCTGCCTTGAACGCGTCCATCACCGCCTGTTTCTCCTTCGGCTTCATGCGGCCATGGATCAAGCCGACCCTGAATCCGCTCAGCGCGGCGGACAATTCGGCGAATGCCACCTCGGCCGCCTGTGCGCGCAGCTGTTCGGATTCCTCGATCAGCGTGCATACCCAATACGCCTGCCGGCCTTCGCCGCATGCGGCATGGATGCGTTCGATCACCTCGGCCCGACGCGCATTGGAAATCGCGATGGTCTGCACCGGTGTGCGGCCGGGTGGCAGCTCGTCGATCGAGGAAATGTCCAGATCGGCATACGCGCTCATCGCCAGCGTGCGCGGGATCGGCGTGGCGGTAAGCACCAGTTGATGCGGCACTTGTTCGCCGGCCAGGCCCTTGTCGCGCAAGGCGAGCCGCTGCTGTACGCCGAAGCGGTGCTGTTCGTCGACGATCACCAGCCCGAGCCGCGCAAACGCCACCCCTTCCTGCATCAACGCGTGCGTTCCGATTACTACCGGCGCCCCTTGCGCCACGCGCTGCAAGGCCAGTTTGCGCGCCTTGCCGGTGACCTTTCCGGCCAGCCATTCCACCTCGATGCCGAGCGGTTGCAGCCAATGCCGGAAATTGTGCCGATGCTGTTCGGCCAGCAGCTCGGTCGGCGCCATCAGGGCCACCTGGTATCCCGCCCCCACCGCGGCCAGCGCGGCCAGCGCGGCCACCACCGTCTTGCCCGAGCCGACATCGCCCTGCACCAGCCGCAACATCGGCCGGGGTTGCGCCAGATCCTTGGCGACTTCCGCACTGACACGCCGCTGCGCCGCGGTCAGCTCGAACGGCAGAGCGGCGAGCAGCCGCTGGCACAAGCCGCCATCGTCCGCCAGCCGCGGCGCCAGCCGGCGTCGCACGGCGGCACGCAGGCGTTTCAGGCTCAGATGCCGGGCCAGCAACTCCTCGAACGCCAGGCGCTGCTGCGCCGGGTGATCGCCCAGCATGAGCTGGCCCAGATGCGCATCCGCCGGCGGCCGATGCACATACAGCAGCGCGTCGCGCAACGAGGTCAGGCCATGCCCGGCACATAGCTCGGGCGGTATCAGCTCCAGCGTGGCCGCCGGCGGCAGCAGCGCAAGGGCCTTGCCGATCACGCCGGCCAACCGCTTCTGCCCCAGCCCCTCGGTGCTCGGATAGACCGGGCTGAGCAATTCATCGACGCTGACCGCATCGCCCTCGCCGAGGCGCTGATAGTGCGGATGCACCATTTCCAGCCCGTGCGCGCCATGCCGCACTTCGCCGTAGCACAGCAGGCGGGTTCCCGGCTGCAACTGCTCGGACTGCGCCCGATTGAAATGGAAGAAGCGCAGCAGCAGGGTCTGCCGGCTGTCATCGCCGATCGCCACCTTCAGCTGCGGCCGATAACGAAAACCGCGCTCGACCGCTTCGACCAGCCCCACCACCTGCGCCCGCTCGCCCACACGCAGATCGGCGATGGTGCTGACCCGGGTCTTGTCCTCATAGCGCAGCGGCAAGTGAAACCACAGATCCTGCACCCGCTCCAGTCCGAGCCGGGCCAGCGCCGCGACCAACGCCGGCCCGACACCCGGCAATACGCCGACCGGATCGATACCCGGGTCGGGCGCAGTGGCGGTGACGGAACCGGCGGTGCGGGCAATCATGGCGATTAGGAGCCTGTCGGACTTTGGTGGTCGAGGCGAGAATTCGGCTGTGCGAGGACAGATTTCTGACGCTTCGCCGGCCCATGGTGGTTCTATGGGCCGGCAAATCGCCGAAAAACTGTCCTCGCGCAGAGGACTTTTCGCCGCGAACGTTTCTACCGCCCACGCTCCTAGCCTAACCGAGCGCAGCCGGATGCCGTAAGCCGGATGCCAGCGCGCGCTGTCGGCGCTCGCCGCGCCCTGGACTCAGTCCAGCACCATCACGGCATCGATTTCGACCGACGCCGCCTTCGGCAAGGCGGAAACCTCGATGGTGGAGCGCGCCGGGTACGGCGGCTGGAAATACTCGGCCATGACGGCATTGACCGCGGCGAAATTCGCCAGATCGGTCACGTAGATACCCATGCGCACGATCTGCGCCAGCGACCCGCCGGCAGCCCTGGCCACCGCATCGAGATTGTCGAACACCCGCCGCGTCTGCGCGCTGATGTCGCCATCGACCAGTGCCGCCGTGGCCGGATCGAGCGGGATCTGGCCGGAGAAATACACTGTCTGGCCGGCACGCACGGCCTGCGAATACGGGCCGATCGCGGCCGGCGCCAGTTCAGTGGCGATGATGCTGCGGGACATGGCAAACCTCGCGAAGTCAAAACGCCAGTGTAGGAGCGCACCCCGTGCGCGAACAGCCCCGCATTGGCATGAAGTCTTTGCATCCGGTACCCGCCTGCAGGACGAGCCACGGCCACCGCCCGGGAATTGTGCCAAAGCGGGCAACCGCCGCATTGGCGACCGAACCGCGGCGTGTCGACGTCGATGCCGTCGCGAGTCCCGCAAGGGAAGGCCTCGGCCATCGTCGCGAAAGGATGGATACGGCAAATGGTGCAGAATGCAGCGGAGCCATGGCGCGCCAGGGGACGGTGTCCGGCACCTCGGCGATGACAAGAGCCCGGAGCCTGCCCCAGCCCCCATGACCACGGAGCCTTGCATGACCCAGCGCAGCGAGCATGTTCCCGCCATCATCCCGCCGGTCGAACACCGCCGGATCGCCCAGGCGATCGTCGATTTCGTCAGCCAGATACCGGGCAGCAGGATCGACGGCAGCCAGGACCCGGCCACCGAGGCACGCCGGCTGGCCAACCGTGCCGCGCAACATGCCGCACTCACCGCCGGGTCGCTGGCGCTGCCGCCGGGACCACTGGGATGGCTGACCCTGCTGCCGGAATTGATCGCGATCTGGAAGATCCAGGCGCAGCTGGTCAGCGACATCGCCGCCGCCTATGGCCGCCACGCCACCCTGGAGCGCGAGCAGATGCTGTGGTGCCTGTTCCGGCACACCGCCGCGCAGGCATTCCGCGATCTGGCCGTGCAGATCGGCGATCGCCTGGTGTTTCGACGCATGACGCGCGGCGTCGCGCAGCGGATCGCCGGACAGGTCGGCGTCAAGCTCTCCCGGCGCACGCTCAGCGAAGGATTCTCGCGCTGGCTGCCGCTGATCGGCGCGCTGGGTGTCGGCGCCTACGCGTATTACGACACCGGGCAGGTCGCCGCCACGGCGATCGCCTTGTTCAGCGGCGAGGCGATGTTCGAACAGGGCACGCCGACCGATACGCAGACCGACGTGCCGCCGCCCACCGACGATTCCCCGCCGGCTCCGCCCGCGGCCGGCCGTGAGCCCCGCCCATCGACGGAGTGACCCGCGCCGGGCGTGACGCATCGCCCGCATTGCGGCAAGCTGTCCACTGGATTGCCGCCGGAGCCGCCGCATGAAGCCACGCCCTGATCGACCCGTCGTGCTGGTCACCGGCGCCGGCCGGCGGGTTGGCGCAGTCATCGCGCGTACCCTGCATTCCGCCGGCTATGACCTGGCGCTGCATTACCGTCGTTCCGCCGACGATGCCCGCGCCTTGGCGGACGAGCTGGAACACCGCCGCCGCGGCAGCACCTTGCTGCTGCAGGCCGAACTGGCCGAGTTGTCCACCTTGCCCGCCATGATCGAGCAGTTGCTGGCGCATTACGGGCGGCTCGATGCGCTGGTCAACAACGCCTCGGCGTTCCATGCCACGCCGCTGGGCACGGCCACGCCGGCGCAGTGGGACGAGCTGTTCGCTTCCAATGCGCAGGCGCCGTTCTTCCTCAGCCAGGCGGCGATCCCGGCACTGCGCGAAGCGCATGGCGGTATCGTCAACCTGCTGGATATCTACGCCGAACGCCCGCTGGCGGAACACCCGCTGTACTGCATGGCCAAGGCCGCGCTGAGCGCGATGACCCGCTCGCTGGCGCTGGATCTGGCGCCCGCCGTGCGCGTCAACGGCGTCGCCCCGGGCGCGGTGCTGTGGCCCAGCGACGGCAAGCCCTACGACGATCGGCAGGCGCTGCTGGCCCGCACGCCGCTCAAGCGCGCGGGCACACCCGAAGACGTCGCCGGCGCGGTGCTGTGGCTGTTGCGCGACGCGCCGTTCGTCACCGGCCAGATCATCCGCGTCGACGGCGGGCGCACGCTCGCGGTGTGAGAACCGCGAACCGGTAGGAGCGCACCCTGTGCGCGAAAGCTCTTTGTGGGAGCGACTTCAGTCGCGATGCTCTCCCACCATGAAGCAGAAGCATCGCGGCTGAAGCCGCTCCCACAAGAACAAAGCCATCGCGCACAAGGTGCGCTCCTACAACAGATCCTGCCACGGTTCGATCTGCAGCGGCTCGCGCTCCGCCGGAAACGCCGCCCACAGCTCGGCCATGCTCAGGCCGCTCTGCGGGTGGCGAAAACGCGGCGCGATATCCGCGATCGGCTTGAGCACGAAGGCATGCCGCAACTCCCCGCGCGGCAGTTGCAGATGCCCCGGACCTGCCGTCACCAGGTCGTCGTAGAACACGATGTCCACGTCCAGCGTGCGGTTGCTGTAGCGCGGCACGTCGCGGCGGCGGCCGTGGCGGTCTTCCAGCGCATGCAGCCAGTCGTTCAGTGCCGCAGGCGTGAGATCGGTATCCAGCCCCACCGCGAGGTTCACGAAATCCGCGCCATCGAAGCCCAGCGCATGGTTGCGATAAGCCGGCGATACCGCGATCGGGCCGAAGCGCGTGCGCAACTCGTCGATCGCCGCACGCAGGTGGCGCCGCGGTTCGAGGTTGGAGCCCAGACTCAGGTAGACACGTGCCATCGAATCAGGAACCGGTCAGTGGGGTGTGGTCGCAGGCGGGCAATGGTGTTGGCGCCGCGGCGGGCGGCGGCTGCAACGCACGAACGTCCTGTCCGGATGGTTGCTGGTAGAGCGCGAGTCCGAATTCCGGCAGCAAGGCGATCAGGTGATCGAAGATGTCGCCCTGGATATTCTCGTATTCGTCCCAGACAGTGGTCGCGGTGAAGCAGTAGAGTTCCAGCGGGATGCCGTTCGGTCCACTGGCCAGCTGGCGCGCCATGCAGGTCATCTGGCGGTGGATCTTCGGGTGCTGGTGCAGATAGGCATTGACGTAGGCGCGGAACGTGCCCAGGTTGGTCAGCCGGCGGCGATTGAACGGCTGCTCGCCCGCCTCGCCCAGCTGACGATTCCATTTGTCCAGTTCGCCGTGCTTGCGGTCGAGGTAATCCGCGAGCAGGCGGAACTGCGACAGCCGGGCCAACTCGTCCTCGCCGAGGAAGTGCACACCCGCCGCATCCAGATACAGCGCCCGCTTGATCCGCCGGCCGCCGGACTCGGCCATGCCACGCCAGTTCTGGTAGCTCTCCGCGATCAGCTTCCAGGTCGGCACGGTCACGATGGTCCGGTCGAAATTGCGCACCTTGACCGTGTACAGGGTGATGTCGATCACGTCGCCATCGGCACCCGCGCCGGGCATGGTGATCCAGTCGCCGACCCGCAGCATGTCGTTGGAGGACAGCTGCATGCCGGCGACGAAACCCAGGATGGTGTCCTTGAACACCAGGATCAGCACCGCCGACATCGCACCCAGCCCCGACAGCAGCAGCCCCACCCGCTTGTCGGTGACCGTGCCGATGATCAGCAGTGCGCCGACGATGAACAGCACCAGCTTCACCAGCTGCAGCAGACCCTTGATCGGCCGCTGGCCACCGGCCGGCGTGGCGCGATACAGCGCTTCCAGCGCCGACAACGCCGCACTGATCGCCATCACCACGAAAAACACCATCAGCGCCATCGCGATGTTGCCGATCAGACGCTCGGCACGATCGGGCACGCCGGGCACCAGCTGAATCCCGAACTGGAGCACCAGCGCCGGCACCAGCCGCGCCAGCCAATGGAACACGCCATGCTGGAACAGCGCATCGTCCCAGTGCCACGCCGTGCGCCTGGCGATGCCGCGCATGATCCGCAACAACACCAACCGGGTCAGCGCACCGGCCAGCCACGCCACCACGAGCAGGACCAGCGTACCGGTCAGCGCGTGTATCCATGGCCGCTGCAGCAGGCCGACAATCGAATCCATCCCTTCGGTTCTCCTCAAGTTCTCAAGGCCCGGCTACTGCGGCCGGGTGCCGCGCTCGATGCGCACGCCGACCGCCCGCGCCCCACGCACCGCGCCGGGCTTGGACAACTTCAGGCGTACCCAGCTCACCGCGAATTCCTCGCGGATGATCGCCACGCAGTGCTCGGCCAGCGTCTCGACCAGGCCGAAACTCGATGCGCTCACATAGTCGATCAGGCGCTTGGACACGTCCTTGTAGTTGAGCGTGAGCGCGATGTCGTCGCTGGCCGCGGGGACGGTGTTGTCGAACGCCATCTCGATGTCGAACGACAGCGTCTGGCGCACCCGCCGCTCCCAGTCGTAGATGCCGATGACGGTGTCGATGCGCAGGTCTTCGATGAAAACGGTATCCATGGCGGCAATCACTGGCAGTCTGTCGGGCTTTGCTGGTCGAGGCGAGAATGGCTGTAGCCACACAGGGTCGCCGCGCCGGCCCGCAGATGCAAGTCGTGCCGCGCCGAACGTCACGCCGTGGCCGCCATGCGATCATATGCGGATGACCGCCTTCAGCACCCTGCCACTCAAGCCCGCCCTGCTCGCCGGCATCGACACCCTCGGCTATGCCGAAATGACGCCGGTGCAGGCGCAGAGCCTGCCGCCGATGCTGGAAGGCCGCGACGTGATCGCGCAGGCGCAGACCGGCAGCGGCAAGACCGCTGCATTCGGCTTGAGCCTGCTGCAGTCGCTGGACGTGGATACGATCCGGCTGCAGGCGCTGGTGCTGTGCCCGACCCGCGAACTGGCCGATCAGGTCAGCAAGGCGATCCGCAAACTCGCCGCGAACATCCCCAACGTGAAGCTGCTGACCCTGTGCGGCGGCATGCCGCTGGGGCCGCAGCTGGCCTCGCTGACGCATGATCCGCATATCGTGGTGGGCACCCCCGGACGCGTGCAGGAACACCTGAAACGCGAGAGCCTGCACGGCGGCGGCATCAAGGTGCTGGTGCTGGACGAGGCGGACCGCATGCTCGACATGGGTTTCACCGAGGCGATCGACGACATCATCGGGCGCATCGCCAAGCATCACCAGACCTTGCTGTTCTCGGCCACGTATCCGGACGAAATCCGCGCGGTGAGCCGGCGCGTGCAGAAGAATCCCGTCACGGTGACGGTGGATGCGCCGGTCGATGAGCAGCCGGCGATCGAGCAGCAGTTCATCGAGGTGGAGCAGGCCAGCAAGCCCGACGCGCTGGCGCAGCTGCTCGGCGGTGAGCGCGGGCAGCATGCACTGGTGTTCTGCAACATGCGCCGCGACGTCGATGCGCTGGCGCAGGAACTGGATCGCCGCGGCTTCTCCGCACTGGCGCTGCACGGCGACATGGAGCAGCGCGACCGCGACGAAGTGCTGGTGCGTTTCGCCAACCGCAGCTGCGCGGTGCTGGTCGCCACCGACGTCGCCGCCCGCGGGCTGGACATCGTGGCGCTGCCGCTGGTGATCAGCTACGACATCGCGCACGACCCGGACACGCATATCCACCGCATCGGCCGCACCGGCCGCGCCGGCCAGCCGGGCTTGGCGATCACGCTGTGCACGCCGCGCGAACGGCCCAAGGCCGGCAACATCGAGGAACTGCTGGGTACGCCGCTGGCATGGCGTCCCCTGAAGATCGCGCCGCCGCGCGGCAAGACGCTGAACCTGGCACCGATGAAGACCCTGGTGATCGACGCCGGCCGGCAGGACAAGCTGCGCCCCGGCGACATCCTGGGCGCGCTCACCGGCGACGCCGGTCTGCAGGCCGGCGACATCGGCAAGATCGACGTGTTCGCTACCCGCGCCTACGTGGCGATCAGCCGCGCGCTGGCGAACAAGGCGCTGGAACGACTGCGCGCCGGCAAGATCAAGGGCCGCAACTTCCGCGTGCGCCCGCTCGGCTGATTGCCCGTCCCGCATGTTCTTCCCCTGCAACCCGCTGCCCCGGTGATCCGATGCTCCGCCTGACAACCGCACTCGCCTTGCTCCTGTGCACCGCCACCGCCTGGGCGGCCATTCCTGTCTACGGCTACAAGATCGTGCACGTCTATCCGCACGCCACGTCAGCCTATACCGAGGGCCTGTTCTACAAGGATGGTTATCTCTACGAGAGCACCGGCCAGAACGGCGAATCGACCGTGCGCAAGGTGGCGCTGAAGACCGGCGCGGTGCTGCAGCAGTACGACCTGCCGCCGCGGTATTTCGGTGAAGGCATCGTGGACTGGAAGAACCGTCTGGTGCAGCTCACCTGGCAGAGCCAGACCGGTTTCGTCTACGACCTGGCCAGCTTCAAGCTGCAACGCACGTTCAGCTACCCGGGCGAAGGCTGGGCGCTGACCCGCGACAACCAGCACCTCTACATGAGCGACGGCTCGGCGGTGCTGCGCATCCTCGATCCGCAGTCGCTGGTCGAAACCGGCAGCATCAAGGTGACCGCCGACGGCGTCCCGGTAACCCATCTCAACGAGCTGGAATGGGTCAAGGGCCAGATCTACGCCAACATCTGGCTCACCAGCCGCATCGCCCGGATCGATCCGGCCAGCGGCCATGTCACCGGCTGGATCGATCTCGGCGGCCTGCTCGACGTGAACCGGCTGCCCGATCCCGGCAACGACGTGCTCAACGGCATCGCCTACGACGCCGCGCACGATCGCCTGTTCGTCACCGGCAAGCGCTGGCCGAAGCTGTTCGAGATCAAGCTGGTGAAGCAGCCCAGCCACTGACTTCCCATCAACCGAACCCAGTGCGATTGATTCACCGGCCGACCTGCAAAACCCATTCCTTTTTTCTGTTGTTTCAGAAGGGCAAGGGAAAGACACGAGGTAGTCCGGGTGAGCCCTGACATGGTGCTTCAGGGTTCACGGTTCGCTGCTGGCCAGACAGCGACCTCGCGCCGCAGGCCGGGCTGTGACCGCACGAGATGGACATCGCCGACTCAGAAAATCCGGACACCGCGGCAGATCGTGTCTGAGTCCATCAGCAGGCCGGCAATGCATTCGGGCGTGATCCTCTCCATGCACACCGGCCTCGTCGCCATGCGACACGTCTTGCCATAGCAATTGACGCAATCGAGTTCGGCCTGAACCGCACGGACGTTCCGTCCCATCGGCTTGACCCGTCGCGGGTCGGTGGGCCCGCAAATCATCACCATGGGCCGGTCCGCGGCGGCGGCGATGTGGGCGTTGCCGGTGTCGTTGGCGACAATGCAGAACGCGGCTTCGCAGACGGGGATGATCTGCAGCAGCGGCAGCATGTTCAGATTCACCGCGGCGCCGTCGTCGCCGCTGTTGATGGCATCGACGATGGCCGCGCACTCGTCGACTTCCTCCGGGCCGCCGATCACGGCGATCTTGTCCATGCCGCGTGCGCGCAACAGTTTTCCAAGTTCCGCATAGCGCCTTGCGCCCCAGCGCTTGGGCCGGCTTTGGGTCTGCGAGCCAGGCAGAAAAACCGCGAAACGCAAGGGCTGCAGCCTGTGTTCGCGCAGTGCAGCCCGTGCCTGTTCCTTTTCGGCGACCGGCACATGCAGCACCGGCCGCTCCGCGACCGCCGCAATACCGGCAGCGGCCAGCATCGACCGCATGCGGTGGAACACGTGGGATTGCGGATCGCGATCGCCCGGCTGGAGCGTGTAGGGAAAGCCGCCCCGCTGACCCCACCGATGCGGGATGCGATGTCCCGTGAGCAGCAGCAAGGCGAGCAGTATCCGCGTATGGTCGGTGCGCTGAAGGTCGACGAGCAGATCGTACCGGCCCGCCCGTATCCGACGCAGCCATTGGATGTGCCGCCTGAGACGTTGCTTCGTGTCGCGGACGTCGATGGCGACGATGTCATGGAACCGCGGATCGTGCGTGAACAGGCGGGCTGCCGACGGAAGCGTATTGAGATGGATCGCGGCATCGGGAAACGCGCGGCAGATGTCTTCCATGATGGCCGAAGCGATGGCGACATCACCAAGCGCGCTCCACTTGATGATCAGGATACGGCGGACTTCGGCCCGCGTCGTCAGGGCGGTGTTCACGGCTGAAGCATACGCGCATGCGTCTGTCCCGGCGCGCCGGGAGATAGCATGGCTGCCGGCATCGCAAGGCGGGAATCAGGCTCCCGCCGCCATGCATGCCGCACCCGGCGAATGTCCGAAAAGCCGCTTCATGGCGCCGCTCTCGGGGAAAATCTCGTGCCGGCCGCCGCCAACCCATCGCGTCGGGCACCGGGCTCCTGTGCGCCGGCCACGACTGAACCGGCGTCGGCTTCGACGATAGCCGCGACGTTGAGTGCGGTCGTCTCGGGCGGCATGTCGCTGGCCTGCACCACGTGGTTGCCCGCGCCGTACGGTCCCCATTCGGCGGCATTGGTGGTGGTGAAGATGCCCAGCGTGGGCACGCGCGCGGCACAGGCCAGATGCATGATGCCGCAGTCCAGACTGATGTAGGCGTCCAGGGCGGCAAGCACGCTGGCAAGCTTGCGCAGGTCGCTGGAGTAGTACGCCGGGTAGCGCGAGTCCAGCATGGAGCGGCCGAACATCGGGATGACTTCCAGCAACTGGCAGTCCGGGCAGCTGGCTTCCAGTGTTTTCATGAAGCGCAGCCACCAGTCCCGATCGAGCAGCTTGGGACCGGTGGCATTGGCGAAGATGCCGATGGTTCTGCGCCGCCGGGCCGGCGGTTGCGGCGTGGCGAACAGCCGATCCAGAGCCCGCCGGCCCCAGGCCGATTCGGCATGATCCAGGCGGATATCGGGCACGGGGTAACCGGTTGCCGGGTCGGCTCGGCCCAGTGCGCTGCGCAGCAGGAATACCGGGCGCTGGCCATTGTTCAACACATCCTCGGGTACCGCGACCGCATGAGTCACGTTGCCGGCCTTTTTCGGACTGCTGAAACCGAGCTTGTAGGTGGCCTTGGCCATCCGCAGAAACAGGCGGCCGGTTTGCGATTGCGGGTCGGGATCGATCGCCAGGTCGTAATGCGTCCGGCGCATGCCGCGCATCACGCCCAGCCATTGGCGCGGATGCCCGACCCCGTGCGCGGGCAACTGGAAAACCCGGTTGACGTTGTCGTAGTGGCCGTAGACGGTGGCGCCCACCGGGCTGCGCGTAACGATGTCGATTTCCGCGCCGGGCCAGGTCGCTTCCAGCTCCTGGATCAACGGCGTCAGCAGCAGCGTATTGCCCAGCGCGAGGCTGATGCGGCAGATCACCACGCGGTAGATGCCGGTATCCGGGAGGGGTTCGTCGCTCAGTTGCACCGTTGCGCCGAACAGCAGCCGCATCAGGCCCCGCGCCGCACGTCGACGCAGGTCACCCGCATTGAACGAGCGGGGCACGGGGTGCGATCGAGGTCGACCGGGCAACAAAGGCATGGTGGGTGTTTCCGCAGACGGTAGCGACACCCTCTGCGGGAATCGTGCCAATTGCCTATCGGCTTGATTGGCATGGCAAAAGCGGATGTCCGTGGCACCCGGCGGAGCTACAACCTTTTGCACTGCGCAAGAATTGTCTGCAAGGATTGTCGGTTTTCTGCGGGATGAGGCGCGTCCGGATGCGGATTCACCGGGGCACGATGCATGACCCTGGTTCGGCCGGCACGTACCGTCGCTCCCCCCCCTGCTTGACGGCCTCACAACCGGTAGCGCTTGATCTTGTACCAGAGTGCCCGTTCGCTGATTTCCAGCAGCCGGGCGGCGGCGGCCTTGTTGTTGTTGCGGCTCAAGGCCGCCTCGATCAGGCGCCGCTCCAGCGTCTCGACGTGTTCCTTCATGGACAGCGACTCGAACGTCTCCGGCAATGGCGGCTGGCTGTCCGTGGCAGCACGCCCCGCATGCGCGACTTCGGCCGGAAAGTGCTCGAGCGTGACCTCGTCCCCCCGACACAGGACAGCGGCACGCTCCATCAGGTTTTCCAGTTCCCGCACATTGCCCGGCCAGGCATAAGCCGCCATCCGCTCGAGCGATTCGGCCGACAGCCGCGGCGCCTTCCGGCCGAGTTCCAGCGAGTACTTGTGCAGGAAGTGCTCGGCCAGCAACGGGATGTCCGCCTTGCGTTCGCGCAACAGCGGCACGTCGATGCGCACCACATTGAGGCGGAAATAGAGGTCCTGCCGCAGCAGCCCGTCCACGACCGCCTGCTGCGGATCCCGATTGGTCGCCGCGACGACCCGCAGATCCACCGGCGTGGTGACGTTCGTGCCGAGACGCTCGATCGTGCCCTCCTGCACCACGCGCAGCAGCTTGGCTTGCAGCGCCAACGGCATCTCGGTGATCTCATCGAGGAAAATCGTGCCGCCACTGGAAAGCTCGCACTTGCCGGTCCGGTCGCGCATCGCGCCGGTGAAGGCACCTTTGGCATGGCCGAACAGTTCGCTTTCCAGCAATGCTTCGGGGATCGCGGCGCAATTGATCGGCACAAACAGCCCGCTGCGTCCCGAGGCCCGGTGCAGGGCCCTGGCCACCAGCTCCTTGCCGGTGCCGGTCTCGCCGGCGATGAAGATATTGCTGCGCGCCGGCGCCACCTGCTGCACCAGGCGGTAAAGCTCCCGCATCTTGTCGCTGATGCCGATGAACTCGCCCCAGCCCTTGGAGATCTCGTCCCGCAGGAAGCGGTTCTCGCGCTGGATCGCGCTCATCGCCAGCGCGCGCGTGACCGCCAGCTCGACGGTCTCCATCTCGAACGGCCGGATGATGTAGTCCACCGCGCCGAGCTTCATCGCCTCGACGGCCGTCTCGATCGTGCCGTAGGCCGTCAGCACGATCACCGGCACTTCCTCGCCGCGTTCGCGCAGGTCGCGCAGCAGCCCGATGCCGTCCTTGCGCGGCATCCGCAAATCCGTCAGCACCAGATCGAACGGGCTGGCGTCGATCGCCGCCAGCGCCTCCAACCCATCGCCCGCCTGCTCCACCTCGTGGCCCATGTTTTTCAGCGACAACTCGAGGATGCGGCGCATCTTCGCCTCGTTGTCGACCACCAGAATCCGTCTCGCGCTCATCGTTTCCGCCTACCTCGTCTCGAACCGGAGATTGAAAGAAGCGCCGCCGGACGCACTCTCGGAAACACCGATCTCTCCGCCATGCACCTGCACGATCTGCTGCACTACCGTCAAGCCCAGCCCGATGCCGCCCTCGCGATGGCTGAAGAAGGGATCGAAGATGCGCTGACGCAGATCCGGCGGCACCCCGGGGCCGTCATCCGTCACGCTGACCCAGAGCGCACCTGTTTCGCGATGCGTGCTGACCGTCACATGCCCTCCCTCGGGAACGAACGCAAGCGCGTTGAGCACCAGGTTGAGAAAAACCTGCATCATCTGCTCGCGATCGCACTCGAACATCATCTCCCGTGTCTCGAATTCGCGTGTCAGCTGCACCCCGGCATGTTCCGCCCGGGAGGCAAGCAGGCTGATGACCGAATCGACGATGGCATGCAGGTCCTGCAGACTGAAGTCCGGCGGGGTGGGTCGCGCACTTTCCAGCAGCATGGTCACCAGCCGGTTCAGCCGCTCGGTCTCGCTGAGGATGAAGCCGATCAGCTCGCGCTCCTTTTCGCCCAGGTCCGGCTGGCGTTCGAGCAGCTGGGCGGAGCTGCGGATGATGCCCATCGGCGTGCGTACCTCATGGGCCATGATCGCCGCCATCTCGCCGACCACCGCCAGCTTTCCGGCGCGCACGATCTGCGCGCGCGAACGCTCCAGCGCCTGGATCATTTCGACGTAGGCCAGCTGCAGCTCTTCCACTTCGGAAATGGTCGTCGCCGGCAACACCGGCAACGCCACCCCGCCCTGGCGAAAGCGGCGGGTGAACTCGGTCAGGGCCACGACTGGCTGCGCAATGCGGGCGGCCAGCCGCGAGGAGATCCAGAATCCCAGCAGCAACGTCAGCACGAGCACGATCAGCATGGCCCAAAGCAGGCGCCAGACCGGCCAGAAGGAGATGCTGGTCGGCTCGACCATCAGGATGTGCCAGCCCAGCCCCTTGAACTGCTGATAGCCTGCGGACGTGGCGGCGCCAACCAGCAGCGAGCGGTAGCCGAGTACTGCGCCGTCATGGATGTAGGAGACGGAACCCATTCCGGGAACGGTCCAGTGACTGAGCTTCAAGCGGGAGATGTCGAGGCTTCCACGCAGCGCCGCCGATCCTGCGATCACCCGCTTCTCGCGATCCAGCAGCAGCAGGCTGGCCGGCCCGCCGGCCACCGCCTGATCCAGCAGATCCAGCACCGCATGGCGATCGAGCAGCGCGTACAGATCGCCGATCGTGCCCGGGCCGAAAGCGTTCGGGATCGTCGTGCGCAGGACAATCGCATCGCCGGCCTGCCCATACACCGGCTCGATGAACACGCTGTTGAGCGTCGTGCCGGTCACTTTCTCCCATCTGGCGGCGACCGGTCCCCGCCGACCGATCAGCGCCGGGTCGCTCGCCGCCACGATGCGTCCGCTGGCGTCGGTGCAGAGCAAGGCCTGATAGACCGTGCCCTGTCCGGCGCGCAAGTCGGAAAGGAAGTGCGAGAGGCGCTTGTCGACATCGTTGACGCGGATGTCCTGCATCACCTCGAGGTTGCGCCAGACCCGCATGTTTTCCATGTGCGCGAACAGGAAGGTATCGATGCGCTGCATCACGGTGCTCGCGCCGAACTGGAGATTGCCGGCAATCTCCTGCTGCAGGGCCCGGCGGAACTCGAAGAAGGACAGCGCCCCGATGACCAGGGTGGAGCCGAGCAGCAGGCCGAACAGAACGCGCAACAACGCCTGGCGTGTCGTCACGATCCGTTTCCGCCATCAACGCATGAATGATGCTTGCCCATGAATGCCCAACCCGACCGGGAGATGTCTGCCAGGACCGCAGCCGCGAGGCAAGCCGCGCAGGTGGCGCCGGCCGCGCGCCGGGGGTCGAGTGTGTCCGAGCCCGTCGCCCTCGGCAAGCACGGCGGGTGTCTCCCGGCATGCCGGTCGCGGCAACCGGACCGGGCACCCGCCGCGGCGACTTGCTCCGATCCTGCGTCGGCAAGCCCGCTTGCTGGCACTTTGCGGACATCCCCGATAAAGTCCCGCGGGACATCACCCGGCCGATCCCGTATCCCCCGGAAGGCAGCTTGCAGACCCCGCGGCCACGATGCATTCACGCAAGGCTGCATCCGCTTGCTGCCGGTCATCCGGGACACTGCAGGCATACCCGCCCCACTCCTCTCGGTTCCCGTCGCATGCACAAGCCATCATGAAGTCCCCGGCGTGCCACCCGCGACGCCACGGCATGATCGCCGCCTGGCTGGTGCTGATCGCGCTGGCCGGCATTTGCCCGGCCCGTGCCGCCAGCAGCGATGCCGCCTGGCAGGCGCAGCCCTATAAGCTGGGCCAGGGGCTGTACTTTCCGCAGCAGGGCCTGCGGATCGGCGGCTATGCCAATCTGCACTACTACGATGTGCGCGATCATCGCACCACCCTCGCCATCAATGATCTGAGCCTGTTCCTGACCAAGGACATCGGAACCCGCTGGAAGCTGTTCACCGAGGTGGAAGCCAGCAACGTGCTGTCCGTCAATGGTGGACGGTCAACCCGCCGCGACTCCGACATCGACGTGGAGCGCCTGTACGTCGATTACCTCGCCCATCAGGGGATCACCCTGCGTTTCGGCAAGTTCCTCACGCCGGTCGGGCAGTGGAACCTGATCCATGCCGATCCGCTGGTGTGGACCGTCTCGCGTCCGCTGGTGACCACCGCCGCATTTTCCCAGCACGCCACCGGAGCGATGATGCTGGGCACCGTGACGCTTCTCCACCGTGACCTGGACTACTGGCTGTTCGCCGATGACAGCAAATCCCTGGATCCGGCCCGCAACCGCGATCTTGCCTACGATGCGTTTGGTGCCGACAGCTCGCTGCAGAACAACTTCCAGCACGCCGTGGGCGGGCGCGTGCTGTATCACATGCTCGACGACCGGCTGAGTGTCGGTGCGTCGTATCTCGACTACACCATCAGGCAACCGAACCAGCACTATCGTCTGGTCGGCCTCGATTTCAGCTGGTCGGGCGAATACTTCAACCTCAGCGGCGAGGGGATCCATCGCACCAGCGCAGGCGCCGACGTCCCCGCTGAATACGGCGGCTTTCTGCAGACGGAAATCCCCCTCGCGCAACGCCTTTACCTGGTGGGTCGGTATGAGCGCTATCGCAGTTCCATACCGCCGCAGAGCACGACGGTCAGGGTCGTGGCGCTCAACTTCCACCTGCAGCCGGGCATCGTGCTCAAGCTCGAACGACGCGATGGCACGAACAACGCGGGACTGTCCCCCAGCGGTTGGCTCGCAGCCGTTGCGGTGCTGTTCTGAGATCCATGTCGCATCCTCGCCCCAGCCTGCTGACCGCGCTGATCCTCCTTGGCGGTCTGCTGCTGACCGGCAGCATGCCCACGCTGGCGGGCGAGACGCAGGTCGCGGTGATCGTTTCCAGTCGCGCGCCGCGCGTCTCGTTCGACCTGGTCATGCTGCGTGCCATTTACCTCAAGAAGATCTTCATCGACCAGGATGGCCGCAGACTCATTCCGGTCAACCTGCCGCCCGGCAATCCGCTGCGCGACGCCTTCTCCCATGTCCTGATCGACATGCGCGATGCGCAACTGCAGGAGTACTGGAACCGGCAGTACTTTCAGGGCATCAGTCCGCCCTACGTGCTCGGATCGCAAAAGGCGGTCGTGCGCTTTGTGGCCGGAACGCCGGGGGCCATCGGCTACGTCTGGCCCTGCCATGTGGATTCGAGCGTCCACACGGTGCTGATGATTTCACTGTCCACTGCGGTCGCCGGACAGGACCCGGAGGCATGCCCGGCCAATCCGCAGCCCTGACCGGCCGCTCGCCAGCTACCGACAATCCTTGCAGACAAATCTTGCGCGCTGCAAAATCCGCCGCCGCCGCCTGCTCGCGAATAACGATTTTTTACATCGAACATCAATGACATAGGCGATTGGCACGAATCCCGCTACAAGACATGGCATCCCTCCCCATTGCGTGAAGCGGCCATGCCATTTTTCTCGACGAACATCGATAGCGACCCATGCATCCTGGAGGGCGTCCAGCCGATCCTGTCCGAATTGCAGACACCGATTTCCGTCAAGATCGTCGATGACGATCACCAGGAACGGAATACGGTCGAGCGATTCATCCACCAGGCATTCCACCAGGCTTATGGCGCCGACGTTCAGTCGTATTGCCCGACACTGCTGAGCTTTCGCGACGACGGCCGCCAGCGTGCCGCGGTGGGCTACCGCGACGGCTGCATCGAGCCGCTGTTCGCCGAACAATACCTCTCCCGTCCCGCCCACGAAGTGATCGCTTCGCATGCCGGCAATCCGATCGAACGCAGCAGCATCGTCGAAGTGGGAAACCTCGCCCTGGGCCATGCCGGGGAAGCGCGCTGGGTGATCGCGGCATTGACCATCTTCCTGCACACGCTGGGCTATCGCTGGGTCCTGTTCACCGCGATCAGGCCTCTGGTCAATGCGTTCCAGCGCCTGGGCATGAACCCGGTGAGACTCGCCGAGGCCCACGCCGGGCAGCTCGCCGACAAGGGCCTGGCATGGGGCTCCTACTACGATGCACAACCGTTCGTGTGTGCCGGCAATATCGACTCCGGTTACCAGAAGCTGCACCACCACGTATCGCACAGCCAGCCCATGTTGCGGGCGCTGTTGCGCGACATGTCGCTGCAGGCCCGCGGCATCGGCGCACCGGCCCAGTCGTGCTGCGGTGGTCGCTGATGCGACGAATCCTGCAACGCGTGGCCGATCACGCCCGGCGGCGAGGCACGCAGACGGCGCTGGTGGATGACCGCACGGAACTCGATTACGCGACCCTGCAACAGGCCATCGTCACTGTGGCCGATGCGCTCGACGGCAAGCGGGTGGCGCTGCTGCTGGACAACTGCTGTGCCTGGGCAGTGGTCGACCTGGCGCTGGCGCAGCGGGAAGCGGTGTGCGTCCCGATTCCGCTCTTCTTCACTGACGACCAGCTGCTGCATCTGATCGGCGATGCCGATCCCGACCTCGTCGTCAGCGACCAGCCTGCGCGGTTGCAGGCGCTGACCGGGCGGGCTGCGGCCAGTCAGCTGGAAGTCGCCGGCAGGACGCTGTTCCTGTTCCGGCGCTCAAGCAGGGACGCGAGCGAACTGCCCCCGGACACGTGCAAGATCACCTATACGTCGGGCACCACGGGCCAGCCCAAGGGCGTATGCCTGTCCGGCCATGCCATCGCGCAGGTAACGCTTGCGCTGAGCCACGCGGCGGATGCCGGCGCGACGGATCGCAGCCTCTCGCTGCTGCCGCTGTCGACCCTGCTGGAGAATATCGGTGGCGTGTACGCACCGCTGTTGAGCGGCAGCCGCGCGGCACTGCCTTCGCTGGCCACGTGCGGTTTCAGCGGATCGAGCAGCGTGAAACCCGACCTGCTGATCGCCGCGCTGCATCGTTACGCGCCAACGGCAACCATCCTGGTGCCGCAGTTGCTCAAGTTGCTGGTGGAGTCGGTTTCGGCCGGCGCCAGATTGCCCGGCACGTTGCGCTTCATGGCGGTGGGCGGTGCGCCGTGCACCGCGGCGCTGATCGGTCGCGCACGGAACCTGGGTTTCCCGGTTTACGAAGGCTATGGCCTGTCCGAAGCGGCCTCGGTCGTGAGCCTCAACCGCCCCGGCGGTGATCGGGTCGGCAGCGTCGGCCGGCCGCTCCCGCATGTCCGCGTCAGGATCGCCGATGACGGCGAGATCATGGTCGCCGGCGAACTGTTCGGCGGGTATCTGGGCAGCGAACCGTTCACCCGGATCGAATGGCCCACCGGCGATCTGGGCCGCTTCGACGCGGACGGCTATCTGCATGTGGTCGGCCGCAAGAAGACCGCCTTTGCCACCGCCTTCGGCCGCAACGTCGCCCCGGAATGGGTGGAAGGCGAGCTGACCAGCAGCGCAGCGATCATGCAGGCTGCCGTATTCGGCGAGGGGCGCGCAAGCAACGTAGCCGTCATCGTGCCGCATCCCGCAGCCGACCGAAGCCTGATCGACCACGCCGTGGCGGCGGCCAACGCCCGCCTGCCCGACTATGCGCGCGTCCGTGCATGGTGCCCGGCCGAAGCCGCCTTTTCGGCGGCCAACGGACTGGCCCGTGGTTCGGGAAGCCTGGATCGCGAAGCGATCGCACGCCATTACACCACCGCACTGGAAGCCCTTCATGCAGCCCACGCACACCCTGTCGACCTTTGAACAACTGGTGTCCGGCACCGAAGCAAGCCGAAACACCTTCCTCTCCATCCCGATCATCCAGCGCGCGCTGTGCGGCGATGTCACGCTCGCCGAATATGTGACCTTCCTGGGCCAGGCCTACCACCACGTCAGTCAGACGGTGCCGCTGCTGATGGGAGCGGGCTACCACTTGCCCGAGCGCCTGCGCTGGATGCAGCCGGCGATCGTCGAGTACATCGACGAGGAGAAAGGCCACGACGCGTGGATCCTCGACGACATCGATGCCTGCGGCGGCGACGCCGCAGCCGTGCAACGCGCCGACCCCATGCCGGCCACCGAACTGATGGTGGCGTACGCACATGACACGATCCAGCGACGCAATCCCGTCGGGTTCTTCGGCATGGTGTTCGTGCTCGAAGGCACCAGTGCGGCGTTGGCCACCCGCGCGGCAGGTGCCATCCAGCAGACCCTTGGCCTGCCGAAAAACGCCATGCGCTACCTCACCTCCCACGGTGCCCTCGACCAGCAGCATGTCGGTTTCTACGAAGGCCTGGTCAACCAGCTCGGGGACGAGCAGGACCGCCGCGTACTGATCCACTGCGCCAACCAGTTCTACAAGTTGTACGGCGACATCTTCCATTCCATTGCCGCGGCCACGCGGCCAATGACCGGGCACGCTTTCCCACGGAACGAACACGCATGAACCTCAACGGCAAACGGATACTCCTCACCGGCGCCGCCGGCGGCATCGGCAAGGAATTGACCACGCTGCTGGCCAGGCGCGGGGCACGCCTGGGCCTGGTCAATCACAGCGATGCCGCTGTCGCCTGCCTGCAACGCCAGATCGAGAACCAGCCAATGGATGCGATCGTCATCCAGGCGGACATCACCGGCGCAACGGCGCGGCAGCACGCCGTGCAGCGCATGCTGGACAGCTTCGGCGGCATCGACGTGCTGATCAACCTCGCCGGCATCCTGGACTTCAAGCTGTTCAGCGAAGTGGATGCGGCCACCATCCCCCGCCTTCTCCAGGTCAATCTGGAGGCGCCCATGCAGTTGATCCGCGAAATCCTGCCGGGAATGATTGCCCGTGGCAGTGGCCAGATCGTGAACATCGGCTCGATGTTCGGCAGCATCGGCTTTCCCGGCTTCGCCACCTACTCGGCCAGCAAGTTCGCCCTGCGCGGATTCTCCCAGGCACTGCGGCGCGAGCTGGCGAATTCGCCGATCACCGTCACCTACGTCTCCCCACGCGCGGTCAAGACGCCTTTCAACCCCAAGGCGGTCCACACCATGGTGGCGCGCGGCATGATGCACATGGACGAGGCGTCCTGGGTGGCCGCACGCATCGCGAAGGCCATCGAGAAGGACCGGGACGAGGTCTATCTGGGCTTTCCCGAAAGCCTGTTTGCCCGCATCAACGGGATCCTGCCGCGCCTGGTCGACCGCTCATTGAAAAAATCGCTGCCGTCGCTCTCGGCCTTCGCGCGCGACGTGTCGCCGGATTCCCCCTGATCGAGGAAGCGAAAATCAGGGAGATCGCCGTTCATCAGGAACGGCCTGCCGGCCTGGCCATTTGGTCAGCCAATCCACCGCGCCACGCCCGGCCAGCACGCCGCTGGCGAAGCAGGCGGTCAGCAGGTAGCCGCCGGTCGGCGCTTCCCAGTCCAGCATCTCGCCGGCGCAGAACACGCCGGAGCGATGCCGCAGCATCAACGCGTCGTCCAGCATCTCCAGCCGTACGCCGCCGGCGGTGCTGATCGCCTCGGCCAGTGGGCGCGGCGCGCGCAGTTGCAAAGGCAGTGCCTTGAGCTGCGCGGCCAGCGCCAGCGGGTCGGCCAGCGTGGCCTTGTCGGTCAACTCGAACACCAGCGCGCATCGGGCCGGATCGAGCCCGGCGCGGCGACGCAGCCAGTCGCCGATGCTGTGCTTGCCGCGCGGTGCGGCGAGCCGGTCGGCGAGCACCGCTTGGGTGTAGCCAGGCACCAGGTCCAGACGCAGCGTCGCGGTGCCGTGCGCGGCGATCCGTTCGCGCAGGTCGGCACCGATCGCATACACCAGACTGCCTTCGATACCGTAATCGCTGAGTACGCATTCGCCTTGGCGGGTCTGCGTGCCGCCGTGACGATCGGTCCAGATCGCCACCACCGGCTTCAACGGCGCGCCGGCAAAACGGCGGCGCAGATGCTCGCTCCACGCCAGCTCGAAGCCGCAGTTCGCCGGCTGCAGCGGTGCGATGTCGACGCCGGCCTGCTGCAGCGGCGCCACCCACGCGCCATCGGAACCCAGTTGCGGCCAGCTGGCACCGCCGAGCGCCAGCACCACGGCATCGGCTTGCACCGCTCGCTCGCCGTCGGCCGTGGCGAAACGCAGCGCGCCGTCGCTGTGCCA
>Ga0307375_10000713_pt1 | contig 39823 bp, 39 predicted proteins | sample TR1MG_FD_202531 | JGI IMG/M metagenome (GOLD analysis project Ga0307375, IMG submission 202531) | Soil microbial communities from Risofladan, Vaasa, Finland - TR-1 | ecosystem: Environmental > Terrestrial > Soil > Coastal area > Acid sulfate soil | place: Finland: Risofladan, Vaasa | collected... | reverse complement strand
GGTTGATGCGCTTGATCGGCGAGAGCGCTCAGCAGTGTCAGATGCAGCTTCAATTCCAAAGTGTTTCTCGCCGTGATCACAAAGAAATCTCTGTACTCACTCTAGCTCGCCGTGTCATTGATGCCGGGTCGGACTGGCTGAGCCGACTCCGACCCACGCGCTCAATACCCTTACTGCAACAGCAGGCTCAGGAGGCTTGTCATGCGGCGTGATGAATATGAGGGGAAACCTCAGGGTCTGTCCCTTATTATTCGGAGCGAAGCGGAGGGCGGTGGTTGATTGATAAGTTAGCGTAGCAATCGACTCGGTGCCGCAAATCGAGCCGAAGAAACACATGGAGGCTGCGTTGTGGCAAAGTGGAATGCGGCGCAGCGAAAGACCTATGTAGCAATGGTGCATATTGCCCGCGGGTTAGCGTGGTTCTGGGTGAACGCCGTTGCCCGTCGGGTTAATGGAGGGATTAGGCGCCGACCGTTTGCTCACAGCCTCGACTAGCCAAAAACCGATCAAGCTCAGTTACTTGCCGCTGAGGAAGACGCGGGTGATGTGCCCACCTTCCTTGCGACAGTCTTGGCAGCGTGGGCCGTTGCTGTTGCGCCGTGTTCGATGCCTCTCGCGGCAGCCTTTACACCGCGTTCAACACCACTGGCAGTAGCGTGCGCGCCACGCTCGACCCCATGTGCGCCTGCTGTCACGCCCTTTTCGACACCGCTAGCGGCGGCCTTTACGCCACGCTCTATTGCCTTCTCTACCTTTACAACGACAGGCGGTGGCGCGCCCGCAGCGGGCTGAGCTGACTCATCCGCGCTGGCTGAAGCACAGCAGCAGAACATGACGGCCAGAAGCGCAAGCTTGATTCGAAATAGTGGGTTCATGAGTGAGGAATTAAGTACCGATTGACCCTAACATGATACGCGTGTGAACCTTTTCGTGGTATGGGGAGATGATCGCGAAGCACGCTTAGAGCGTGTACTGAGGTTTGCGAACTTTTGCCGCTTAACGTTCAAGCTCAGGGGCGCTGCGCGGCTTTATCGCGCAGCGTCCGCTGGAGCGCAGTGTTAGCCCAAGGCGACGGGTACTCAAGCCTGAACACCAGTTGACGACGATGCCGAATGCGATGGTCGATTTTCTAAGTACTGCACTAATGCCTGAAATTGGGCTTCGCTCTTCCCCGTCTTGTCGACGATGGTGTTCATGAAATACTTGACGACGTTCGCGGCGGTAATCTCGGTGTTGATGGGGTCGTATGTCGTGCCGTCTGCTCCGCCCGCCAAGGAATTCGGGGTCAGGTCTAGAAAAGATGCACATCATCCGCCGCTCCTAACAATTTTTCCCACCGTCGTGAAGTGTACCCCAAAGTAATCGGCGAGTTGTTGGTAAGAATACCCACCCGTCGCGTAAGCTGCCACGATGGCTGCATTTCTGTCTTGTGCGTGACTCTCGATTTCCGCTAATGGAGGTGGCGGGGGGCGACGCTGCACAATGGGGATTTGCACATCGTCTTTGCCTGATTGGAGGTAAGCTTGCATGCGCAGTACAAACTGGTCATCGCCCAGAAATACCTGGCCCTTGAGATTCGACCAAGGCGAAGCCGCTTTGATGCCCTCTGCTACGAACTGCGCATAACGCTGTTGTGCCAGGCTGCGCCGTTTGGCAAACTGCGCCAGCAATCCATCTACCGCCAGCCAAGGTGCTGGTGGCATCAGACCCACGCTTGCCCGGTAACTGCTCCATGGCCAGTCGGATGGCTTCTTCGCCATGCCTGCGCGAACAGGGTTGAGCACAACATAACGCGTTAACTCCAGCAGATAGACATCGCTGTCCACCAGAATGGCTTTGAAGCGCCCTTGAAACAAATGCCCCACGCGCCGGTGCCGTCGATTGCTGGCCTGGGTGTAGACGCCATTGAGCTGACGCATGCCCTTGGACAAATTGCCGTCCGGTGTTTGAACCAACAAGTGGTAGTGGTTATCCATAAGGCACCAGGCATGGCATATCCAGTTGAACTGGGTAACAACCTGCGCCAGTGTCGACAGAAACATCTGCCGATCCTGGTCGTCCTCAAAAATGTCTTCGCGTCTGTCCCCCCGCGCGGTGACGTGATAGAGGGCATTGGTGAATTCTATCCGGATGGGGCGGGACATGATGGGGAAAATATAACAGGAGTTATGCTATTAATCTAGACCTGACCCCGCTCCACGCTCCATTTGCGATGCCTCCAAATTGTCAGAGCGGTTTGCCTCGAATCAGGGCATAATCGGCACACCAACGCCAACCGAGGGCACCGATTACCGCAATGGTTTCGGACAAGCCACTGGCGGAGCACCGTTTTTCCTGCCAATAGTTGCATTCGGCATTCCTCCAAAATATATATTTTCAGTAGGCTGACCCGCCCCACGGGCCGGGCTCGTCCAACAAACGGTTCAGATCGTGGCTCGCTTCGCGATCACGATCTAACCTTAATCGTTAGGCCGCATTTGCGATGCGCTCCAGTGCCGCAACATCTTCGATATCCTGTGGACGCCCTAGCGTGCGTTTGTTTTGAATTAGGTGAGCAAGCGAGATAACAGAAACTCTAGCATTGGCGTTGGGTTCGGACACAGGGATAGCGCCAGAATACGCCTCCTCAAAACTGACGCCAGCGATGTGGCCGAGCAATTCGGTGTTGTGCCAACCACCAATTCGAACCTGCGCCGTTGGAGAAGACAAGCTCGCTATTGGTATCTGTGCCATGGGAACACGTGCGGCGACTAAAGCAGATTGAAGCTTGGAAGGGTTATCACCTTCCGTAGAAAAGAAAACGTCGAGATCCTTTGCGGGTCGAAGATGGCCATGAAACTGTACCGCGTGGCCACCGACGACAATAAATCTGACACCGTGCTCTGCCAACAGCTGGAGCAATTCGGTCTCTACATTGCTTAAATACAGGGACGCCATTTGTGGTCTACCGTTTGACATGAGCGGCACCCTTGGTTTATTGGCACTTGAACTGTATTTCCGCAGTTGCATGTTTCCCAGGCCCTTGATCATCAGACTGAGCCGACGTTTGAACAAATTTTTTCCCCATGGTTGTGCAGAATTGATTTGCTTCCTTGTATAGCTCTACTTTTACGGCAGACCCCGATGATTCCCAGCCACCTTGCTTGCCAAGCAAATAAGTGTCCTCAGAAATTTTCACAATTCCCGTATTGGCAGCGCATCCAGCAACGGTAATTGCGGCCAATGTTGCAGCGGGAAAAGCGGTTACTAATATTTTTATGAAATTCATACCAATCTCCTATCGTTCCAGAACCATGAATTGTCAAACTGCGTAGGGCTGTGCAGCCTAACGTAAAAGTAACCGGCGCTGCGCGGCTTTATCGCGCAGCGTCCGTGTTGACTGCCGGGTTGGGCGTGGCAAACGTGGGCATGAATGCCTGATAGGCCCACACGATGCACAACGTTGCCAAAGCCAACCAGATTATAACAACAACAGCTCCTGCAACACGACTTACAGGTTTGCCATTCACCATGACTTCCTGTGCCCGTGCTCTGCACTCGGCTAGAACAGGGGGCGGCACCAGCTTGATGGCCAACGCAATACCTATTGGGATTAACACAAGGTCGTCCAGGTAACCCACGATCGGAATGAAGTCCGGGATTAGGTCGATGGGACTGAACGCATAGGCCACAATAGCAGCAACGAGAAGCTTCGCGTACCACGGCGTGTCAGGGTGGCGCGCAGCAAGGTAGAGAGCAAAGGTTTCTGCCTTGAGCCGACCCGCACGTTGTTTGAGTTCCTCAAGTAATGGCATAGCGATTTCCTGACGCCCAACGTAAAGTTAAGGGGCGCCGCGCTTTTGCGGCGTCCCGCTTGAACGCCGGGTTGGGCGCGACGGCCGATTAGCCATGAAAAAATGGTTTGTAGACTGATGCGCGATCAGCAATCTTGAAGTCCTCGGCATCAACATTGACGTAGCCCAATATGGCAAACGACTGCCTGAAAAATACAAGAAAGGCGGCTAAACGGCGGCAGTCAGACGTGACATACCTATAGAAGAATTGGTCGTGCAAGCTGGTATTGCAGCGAACCAACTCGGAAAAACCACCAAGTAGTTCGGCTAAGGACTTAGGGATAGCGCCGGTTTCCACCTGAATGTTCGTGAACCACCTAATTGCAATGCCGCCCGCCAAGGGAAGAATGGCCTGCGTGTGCTTGTAATAGAGTGCGCAGAAGAGCTTCCTTGCGAACGTGGTGACGGCAGCATTGACCAACGGGCCACCCACAAACACAGCCGGAATATCGGCAGAAGAAGTGCCAGGCGGAAGTTCCCATTGGTATTTCTTGACAGCATTCCGTGCTTGCCGAACGGAGAGTTTCATTTCCTGAAATACCTCAGGATAGTTATGCGCAACGGCACGAACCCTCTCTTGAAACTCACTTTCTCTTGTCTCGGAATTGGCGTCCGGGTACATCCTTGCAATAAGAGCTACGACTTGTTCGTCGTGGCGACTAACTCGATTGCATAGTTCGCATGCAGGGAACACGTAACCTTCTGGCCATTGACGATTCTCAAATAGAACGCGAGAAGGTATGTGGTCAGGTTCAGCAGACTTCGTCTGCCCGCCACAAAAACAGCAGTGGGGATGCTCTGCCAGGAACTGCTTACGCCATTGGGCACGCGAGGACATGTATAGCGCCTAACGTCAAAGCCCAGCGGACGACAAAAGCGCAGCTTTTGACGGTCCGCTGGAGCGTAGGGTTGGGCGGCTATTCGGCATATTTGATGACTGCAAACCTGGCAAAGTTGCGACGAACCGGCATCGTGGTAGATGAGCCATAGGCGGTAGCTGAATTACCATAGGCATAGGCCGACGCAGAACCACTTGTGTAATAGCCCGCGATTTGAGAGTCGCTATTCAGTTGAATGATTGCGTCGCCGCCCGCCTCGCGGGCCTTCTTAACCATATCACCGCGAAGCTGTGCCATCGGGATAAGCCCACCCGGTCGTTGATCGTCAATGATGCCGAGTATTTTGAATTTGCGAGGGGGCTCTCCGTTATCCCATATCTCCATGCTGTCAACGACGACCTTAGTGCCCCCCTTGCCATCGATCACATTGCCTTTTCCTTCATAGGCTTTGTATTCAGTCGTGGCGCAGCCGGCAAGAAGTGACGCCGCGAGAACCATAACTACCGCAATGGCTTTTTTCATTCCTGCTCCTTTTGTGGTGCGGACGCCCACCAAGACGCCCAACGTGGAGCTAAGGGGCTGCGCGCTTTTGCGCAGTCCCGCTTGAGCGCAGGGTTAGACATTTTTCGTGGACACCCAACCGCCGAACAAGAAGGTTTGGTAGAACCGAACAGGGGTGGAGAATCCTGCCTCACGTAGCAGCGCAACCAACTCACTCTCGGGGATAAAGGCTACGTCTCTCTCGACGTGCGCGCGGTCTTGGGCCAGTTCTTCGGCGGTAACACCGTGGGCGGCATAAGACAAAATCCAAGCGTTCAAAAGCTGCTCAAACTCTGACGAGCCTCTGTCACCGAAAAGATCAGCGAGGATAAACAGGCCTCCGGGTTTCAAGTTGGCGGCAATGGAGCGGAAATAGGCAAGCTTCTCATCTCGACCCTTGATGAAGTGGGATACGAAGACAGAGGACGCAGCATCAAACGGGGCGGGCGATAGATACTCTTGCAGCCGACCGTTAAAGAAGGCGACCCGGTTTGCCATTCCAGCTTCGGTTGCTCGGCGCTGACAAGCGCTGAGCATGTCGGGTGAAACATCGACAGCGACGAAACGCCAAGATGGAAAGCTCTTGCCAAGGGTGATTATTTCGGCTCCCGTACCTGCCCCTGCGGAAAGAAACGCCGATTGTTCTGGCAGGCTTTGGAGCCAAGGCACAATCATCTGGTGCAAGGCATCGTAGCTCGGACAGAACAGACGAATCCTGCGGTCGTACTTTGCCGCAAGGCTATCGTCGAAGTGCGATGACACATCAAATTGTTCGGTAGCTTGGGGCATAGTCATGTCTAACGTGGAATTAAGGGGCGCGCTTTAGCGCGTCCCGCTTGAATGATGGGTTGGGCATCGTTAAAACACCAATGCCACGGTTCATATTGGTAACCACAGTAATTGCCAACGGGATAAGAAAGATAGTAGCCAAATTCGGCAGCGCGCGCATTAAGCCAAGCAAACGCAGTCGTTTGGTCGAACTCGACTTCAAGCGCACGGCTACCGGGAGTTGTTAGGTCGATAGCACGCCCGGTATGGTGTTCGCTGAAGCCAGGTGGAGCGCATACGGTGAGAACTTCTTCAACAGCCGTTCCGGCTTCGATCTTTCGGCGAACAATCTCGGTTTGGCGGTCGATGCTACGGAAGGCCGAGACAATGAACAGCGAGACCCCATCATCGTGGGCTGCTGTCTTGAGATTGCGCCAAGCTTCCGCAGCGGCGGCTATAAGCAGATGATCTCTTCCGTCCGCTCCAACTTCTGCAACTTCAAGGCTGTTTGCCTCTTCACAGACGCGCAGACCACGAGCCGCTATCAATTCACTTGAAATTCCAAGTGCAGCGTTCAGAGAAACAAGGCGTGGATTCATGGCGATCAAGATGCCCAACGTAGAGTTAACCGGGAGCGCGGCTTTATCGCGCGATCCGGTTGAACGCCGGGTTGGGGGTTTTACTCAATGATGCCGACCGGCGTGAATTGAATTGGAGCGCCTTGAGGTGTTGGAAGCTTGATTACTTTGTTCTTTGCCTTGCATGACGGACAAACGTAATACATGTCTCCGGTTACTTCGTGGTGTTTGTAGTCTTTCGCGGGAACTTCGGACCCGCACTTTTGACACTTAAAGGATTGCGACATGACCATGACCTTTCAGGAAGCGATGGAAAAAATAAACAGGGGGATCATTTTGGCCTGTCCGGTATGCAAAGACGGCCTCGAAATTGACGAGGAAGGACAGCGGATGTATTGCCCGGAGCATGGGGATTTCGTAACCCCTATCGGAAACATTTCATCTTCTACCAAATACGCCACAGAATCAGAGTGAGCAAAATGATGATGATCCACCCCAACAACTTAAGGCTTGGAATGCCGTACCGGAGATGGACCTCTATCTCTTCGATAGCGGCAATGGCTATTGCCGGGTCCTTCTGGCTGATAGCCTGTTCATACTTGAGTTCATCTGGATCGTCTGTCATCTCATCCCCCAACGTAAAGTAGCCCCCAATAAAACACTAAATATTTTATCGGGTTGGTTTATAAACATGGCAATAACTCTAAACTTAATTTAAAATCAAGGCAACCCGATTATTATCAGTACATTAACCGGTTTTTAACACCCCACTATGCCGATCCCTGCAAACCCGCCGAAATTACTCGATCAAGTGCAAGCCGTGTTGCGCATGAAGCACTATAGCATCCGCACCGAGAGGGTTTATCTGGATTGGATTAAACGCTACATTTTATTCCACCACAAGACCCATCCGGCGCAGATGGGTGCGCCGGAGGTGGAGGCGTTTTTGTCACATCTGGCGGTGGCGGGCAAGGTGGCAGCTTCGACTCAAAATCAGGCGAAGAGCGCTCTGCTGTTTCTTTATCGCGAGGTGTTGGCGCTAGAGTTGCCGTGGCTGGACAATGTGACGCAGGCAAAAACTCCGCAACGCTTGCCGGTGGTGTTGACGGTGAGTGAGGTCAAGTCGGTGCTGAACCGTTTGGATGGGACGTTGTGGTTGATGGCGAGTTTGCTGTACGGAGGTGGCTTGCGGCTGATGGAGTGTGTGCGGCTGCGGGTGAAAGATGTGGATTTCGAGATGCGCCAGGTGACGGTGCGCGAGGGCAAAGGTTTCAAGGATCGCGTAACCATGCTGCCGGAAAGTTCGATTGCGCCATTGCAAGCGCATCTGGCGCGGGTTCGGGCGCTGCATGACGAGGATGTGGCGGAGGGCTATGGTGCGGTTTATCTGCCTTATGCGCTGGAGAAAAAATACCCCAATGCGGCGAAAGAATGGGGGTGGCAATATGTGTTTCCATCACGCAGTCTGTCGGTCGACCCGCGTTCCGGCGTGACACGACGCCATCATGTGGATGAGAAATCCCTGCAGCGCGCGGTTAAACGCGCGGCGCAGCAGGCCAGCATCGCCAAACCGGTTACGCCGCACACTTTTCGCCATTCATTTGCGACCCATTTATTGCAAAGCGGCTACGATATCCGCACCGTGCAGGAGTTGCTGGGGCATAAAGACGTGCAGACGACGATGATCTACACCCATGTTTTGAATCGCGGCGGCAAGGGCGTGCAAAGTCCGCTGGATATGCTGTGATTAGCAAATTAAGGCCATAGCGCCACACCCCATCAAAATAATGACCACAGAAGCACCCTTTCGGCACCCCTGCGGTCATGGTCATGCCACGCAGCAGAAAAGCTACTGCACGACCTCTTTCAACTGCTCCAGGATCGCCGGGTTTTCCAGCGTGGACACGTCCTGGGTAATTTCCTCGCCCTTCGCCAAGGCGCGCAGCAACCGCCGCATGATCTTGCCGGAGCGGGTCTTGGGCAGGTTGTCGCCGAAACGGATTTCGTCGGGCTTGGCGATCGGGCCGATCTCTTTGGCCACCCATTCGCGCAGGTCGGCGACGATCTTCTTCGCGGCTTCGCCTTCGGGGCGGTGGCCTTTCAGCACGACGTAGGCCACCACCGCTTCGCCCTTGATATCGTGCGGCTTGCCGACTACAGCCGCTTCGGCGACGAGAGGGTTGGCCACCAGGGCGGATTCGATTTCCATCGTGCCGAGGCGGTGGCCGGACACGTTGAGCACGTCGTCGATCCGGCCCATGATCCAGAAATAACCGTCCAGGTCGCAGTTGGCGCCGTCGCCGGCGAGGTAATACTTGCCTCCCAGGTCTTCCGGGTAGTAGCTCTTCTTGTAACGGTCAGGGTCGCCGTAGATGGTGCGGATCATCGAGGGCCAGGGGCGCTTGATGACGAGGAAGCCGCCCTTGCCCTTCTCCACGTCGTGACCGGCTTCGTCGACGATCGCGGCCATGATACCGGGCAGGGCCATGGTGCAGGAACCGGGCTTGAGGCCGTGCACGCCGGGCAGCGGGGTAATCATGTGGCCGCCGGTTTCGGTCTGCCACCAGGTATCGACGACCGGGCAGCGGGTCTGGCCGACGGTGTTGTAATACCACATCCACGCCTCAGGATTGATCGGCTCGCCCACGGTGCCGAGCAGGCGCAGGGAGGAGAGGTCGTACTGCTTGGGCAGATCGGCGCCGAGTTTGATCAGGGAACGAATCGCGGTCGGCGCGGTGTAGAAGGTGGTGACCTTGTGATCTTGGATCATCTTCCAGAAGCGGCCGGCATCCGGGTAGGTCGGCACGCCCTCGAACATCAGCTCGGTGGCGCCGATCGCCAGCGGGCCGTAGGTGACGTAGGTGTGGCCGGTGATCCAGCCGACGTCGGCGGTGCACCAGAACACGTCGCTGTCCTTGTAATCGAAAGTCCAGCGCATGGTGTTGATGGCGTGGAGCAGGAAGCCGGCGGAAGAATGCTGCACACCCTTGGGCTTGCCGGTGGAACCGGAAGTGTAAAGAATGAACAGCGGATGCTCGGCATTCACCCACTCCGGCTCGCAGGTGTCGGCCTGGCCCTTGACGGCATCGTGCCACCATACGTCGCGCTGTGCATCCCACGCCGTTTCGGCGGCGGTGCGCTGGTACACCACCACCTTCTTCACGCAGTCGCAGCCGCCCATGGCGAGCGCCTCGTCCACTGCGGGCTTGAGCGCCATCGCCTTGCCGCCGCGGAACTGGCCGTCGGCGGTGATGACCAGGTTGGCGGTGGCGTCGGTGATGCGCTCGTGCAGGCTCTTGGCGGAGAAGCCGCCGAACACCACCGAGTGAATCGCGCCGATGCGGGCGCAGGCCTGCATCGCCACCACCGCCTCGATGCTCATCGGCAGGTAGATGATGACGCGGTCGCCCTTCTTCGCGCCCAGTGCCTTGAGGCCGTTGGCGAACTGGCAGACGCGGTGGTAGAGATCCTTATAGGAGATCTTGGTGACCTTGCCGTCGTCCGCCTCGAAGATGATCGCGGTCTTGCCGGGCTGGGTGGCGAGATGCTTGTCCAGGCAGTTGTAGGAAACGTTCATTTCGCCGTCGTCGAACCATTTGTAGAACGGTGCGTTGCTCTCGTCCAGCACTTTGGTGAAGGATTTCTTCCACACCAGCAGTTCTTTTGCCAGCCCGGCCCAGAAACCTTCATAATCATTGTCAGCCTGTTCGCACAGTGCCCGATAGCCTTCCATCCCCTTGACGTTGGCTTGGGCCTTGAATGCCTCGGTCGGCTCGAACACCCTGGTTTCGGTCATGACTGATTCGATTGACGACATGTTTTCTCCTCGAAGTTTTTTGATACGATGCGGTTAGGTTATAGAACTGATGATATCGCTTTTACTGATTGATGCAAGCCAAACAAGATTGATTTTTATCAACGCAAAGCCCACAAATCCAAACTTATAGATAAGTTAACTTTTACATTTCATAATACCAAGATGGATATTTCCATGCAAAACCCGCCTGAACAACTTATCGCGACGGCGCTCGGCCTGAGCCGCTATGCCCGGCGCCTGACGGAAAGCGACCCGGCCACGCTCAACCGGCTGCGCGAGACCCTGTTCATTCCCTGGGATGCGGCGGCGATGCAGGCCGTTCTCGACGGCTGCGCGATCGACGATGAAACCGCTCTGAAGAAAGCCCTGCGCGTTTTGCGCAAGCAGGTGATGCTGCGTCTGATCGTGCGCGACCTCGCCGGACTGGCCGACCTGCGCGAAGTCATGCGCACCGCCACCCTGCTGGCCGAAGTCACCACTCGCTTCGCCCTCTCCCGGATCGACAGCTGGCTGCGCAGCCAATACGGACCTCCTATCGGGGAAGAAAGCGGCACAGAACAGGACTTGGTGGTGGTCGGCATGGGCAAGCTCGGCGGCGGCGAGCTCAACGTCTCATCGGACATCGACCTGATCTTCGCCTATCCTGAAGAAGGCGAAACCACCGGGCCGCGCAAAACCAGCAACCATGAATACTTCGCCCTGCTCGGCAAAAAGCTGATCAGCGCCCTCAACGAAAACACGGCGGACGGCTTCGTCTTCCGCGTCGACATGCGGCTTCGGCCCTATGGCGACTCCGGACCGCTGGTCGGCAGCTTTTCCATGCTGGAAAACTACTACCTCACCCAGGGCCGGGAATGGGAGCGCTACGCCTGGATCAAGGGGCGGCCTCTCACTGGCAGCCTGTACCAGGAACTGGCCGACATCCTGCGGCCATTCGTGTTCCGCAAATACCTCGATTTCGGCGCCTTTGCATCGATGCGCGGCCTGCACACCCAGATCCGCCAGGAAGTGAACCGGCGCGACATGCAGGATAATATCAAACTGGGGCCGGGCGGCATCCGCGAAATCGAGTTCATTGCCCAGGTGTTCCAGCTCATCCGCGGCGGCAAGGAAACCGACCTGCAGACCCGCTCCACCCTGATGGCGCTCGACCTGATCGAACAGCGCAAGCTGCTGCCGGCACAGACCGTGACCGAGCTGCGCAACGCCTACTTCTTCCTGCGCAACCTGGAGCACCGCCTGCAATACCTGGAGGACGCCCAGACGCAGACCCTGCCGGCCAACGACGCCGACCGGCAGATCATCGCCGCCGCGATGGGCTACGCCGATTGGCCCGAATTCCTGCACGCACTCGACTGCCACCGCAGCAAGGTGGAGCGCCATTTCGAGCAAGTCTTCGCTGCGCCTCAAAGCGCGCAGGACAGCCACCCTCTGGCGGTGCTGTGGCAGGGAGCGCCGGCCGAAGAGGAAGCCGTGTCGCTTCTCGCCGAACAGGGCTACCGCCATCCCGCCGAAGCCTGGCAGCGGCTCAAGCGCATCCGCGAGGGCAGCCGCTACAACCAGCTGCCGACCGAGAGCCGCGCCCGCTTCGACGCTCTCCTGCCGCCGCTGATCCAGGTGGCCTGCAACTTTTCCAACCCGGACGAAACCCTGGAGCGCATTCTCCATCTGGTGGAAAACATCAGCCGGCGCGGCACCTACCTCGCCCTGCTGCTGGAATATCCGCAGACCCTCAACCAGGTGGCCAAGCTGTGTAGCGCCAGCCCCTGGGTATCGGATTACCTCACCCAGCACCCGGTTTTGCTGGATGAACTGCTCGACACCCGCGAGCTTTACGCCAAGTACAACCGGGAGGAACTCCGGAACGAACTAAAAGGGCTGCTGCACGCGGCTGAAGGCGACACCGAGCGACAGATGGACAGCATGCGCCACTTCAAGCAGGCACAAACATTCCGCCTGGTCGCGCAGGATCTGGCCGGGGCGCTGCCGCTGGAAATCCTGTCCGACCAGCTCTCCGACCTGGCCGACCTGATCCTGGACGAAACCTTGCGCCTCGCCTGGGCCGGGCTACGCGTCAAACACCGCGAAACACCGCGCTTCGCCGTCATCGCCTACGGCAAGCTGGGCGGCAAGGAACTGGGCTACGCCTCCGACCTCGACATCATCTTTCTCTACGACGACGATTCTCCGGACGCCGCCGAGATCTATGCCAAACTGGCGCAGCGCATCAACAGCTGGATTTCCAGCATGACGCCGGCCGGCATCCTTTACGAAACCGACCTGAGGCTACGCCCCAACGGCGCCAGCGGCCTGCTGGTCAGCTCGATCGAAGCGTTCGAGAGCTACCAGAAGAAGCAGGCCTGGGTGTGGGAGCACCAGGCACTGACCCGCGCCCGCTTCTGCGCCGGCGACACCGGTGTCGGCGCGGCCTTCGAGCGCATCCGCATTGAGGTGCTGCGGCAGGAGCGAGACGACGCGACCCTGCGCGAAGAAGTGCTCAAGATGCGGCAAAAGATGCTGGATGCGCACCCCAACACTAGCGGCCTGTTCGACATCAAACATAATCGCGGCGGCATCATCGACGTCGAGTTTATCGTGCAGTATCTGGTGCTGAACTTTGCCCACCGCCATCCCGAACTGACGCGAAACGCCGGCAACCTCGCGCTACTCCGGATCGCCGGCGAGTTCAAGCTGATTCCCCCGGAACTGGCGGAGCAGGTGCGCGACACTTACCGCGAATACCGCCTGCTCCAACATCAGCTGCGGCTACAGGGCGGCACCCATGCCCGCATCGACCCGGCGCAGGTGGAAGAAAACGCGGAAGCCGTCAAGCGGCTGTGGCAGGCGGTGTTTGCTCCTTAAACTCGGCAAAATGCGCTACAATTGGCCGATTCCCGACAATTCTTTAAGATTTGGAGTAAATGAGCATGTCTATGTCCGACCGCGACGGCCTGATCTGGTACGACGGCAAGATGGTGAACTGGCGCGACGCCACCACCCACGTCCTCACCCACACCCTGCACTATGGCATGGGCGTATTCGAAGGCGTGCGCGCCTACAAGACCGATAAGGGCACGGCCATTTTCCGGCTCAAGGAGCATACCGACCGACTATTCGCCTCGGCACACATCTTCGGCATGAAAATGCCTTGGGACAAAGCCACACTGATGCAGGCCCAGCTAGATGTGGTGCGCGGCAACAAGCTCGAATCCGGCTACATCCGCCCGATCGTGTTTTACGGTTCGGAAGCCATGGGCATCTCAGCGACCACGCTCTCCACCCATATCGCCGTGGCCGCTTGGTCGTGGGGCACCTATCTCGGCGCGGAAGCGCTGGAGAAGGGCATCCGCGTAAAAATCTCGTCGTTCACCCGCCACCACGTCAACGTCAACATGTGCCGCGCCAAGTCGGTATCCGCCTACACCAACTCCATCCTCGCCCACCAGGAAGCGGCGCACGACGGCTACGACGAAGCCCTGCTGCTGGATGTGGACGGCTATGTGGCGGAAGGCTCCGGCGAAAACATCTTCATCGTCAAGAACGGCAAGCTGTACACGCCCGACCTGACCTCCTGCCTGGAAGGCATCACCCGCGCCTCGATCATCGAATTCGCCGGCGAACTGGGCATCCCGGTGATCGAAAAACGCATCACCCGCGACGAAATGTATTGTGCCGATGAAGCCTTCTTCACCGGCACCGCGGCTGAAGTCACGCCAATCCGCGAGCTGGACAATCGCACCATCGGCGAAGCCAGGCGTGGCCCGGTCACGACCCAATTGCAGACCATGTTTTTCGACTGCGTCACCGGCAAGGCAGCCAACCATCAGGATTGGCTGACCCTGATTTAAGGAGCGATCGATGCCACACGAATTCAAGGCACGTTATTACGAAGTGACAGCAGCCGATCTGCCGCTACACTGCCCAACACCGGCGATGTCGTTGTGGAACAGCCACCCGCGGGTGTTCCTGCCGATAGAAAAAACCGGCGAAGCGCTGTGTCCCTACTGCGGCACCCTGTACAAGTTGAAGGGCGAGCTGCCCAAGGGGCATCATTAACACCCTCTTCACCGCAGAGGCGCAGAGACGCAGAGACGCTGAGAAAATCTTGAAGCTTTTTTCGCTCTGCGTCTCTGCGCCTCTGCGGTTCATTCGTTAAGAAGATGCCGAAAATTCTCATCATCGCCCCCTCCTGGGTCGGCGACGCCGTAATGGCACAGCCCCTGTTACGACATCTGCGGGAACGCTATCCCAGTGCCGTGATCGACGTCTTCGCACCGGCATGGGTAGCGCCGGTGCTGGAGCGCATGCCGGAAATCCGGCGCGTCGTCATCAATCCGCTGGCCCATGGCGAGCTCAGCCTCAAGCTGCGCTGGAAACTGGGGCGCGCGCTGCGGCAGGATCACTATGATCACGCCATCATCCTGCCCAATTCGCTTAAATCGGCACTGATTCCTTTCTTTGCGGGCATTTCGCTGCGCACCGGCTTCAAGGGCGAAATGCGCTTTGGCCTGGTCAACGACATGCGCCGCTTGGACAAACAGGCACTCCCCCTGATGGTGGAGCGCTTCGCCGCCCTGGCCGAATATCCCGGCACCCCGCTGCGCCGCCCGGTGGAGAACCCGCGCCTGACGGCGGACAAAGCACGCATCCAGGTCACCCTCAACAAACTCGGCCTCGCTCCGAAAAAACCAGTTATCGCATTCTGCGTCGGCGCCGAATACGGCCCGGCCAAGCGCTGGCCGGCGTCGCATTTCTCCGAGCTGGCGCGGATGCTGGCGGATGCGGGCCATGAAATCTGGCTGCTGGGCTCCCACAAGGACACGGAAATCGGCGCAGAAATCGAGAGATCGAGCAATGGGGCGGCCCGCAACCTGTGCGGCCAAACCGACCTGGCCCAGGCCATCGATCTGCTTGCCGCCGCGAACCTCGCCGTGGTCAACGATTCCGGCCTGATGCACATTGCCGCCGCGCTCGACAAGCCGGTGATCGCACTGTTCGGCTCGTCCAGCCCCGGCTTCACCCCGCCACTGTCGGACCAGGCCCGGATCGTCAGCCTAAACCTGCCCTGCAGCCCCTGCTTCAAGCGGGTCTGCCCGCTCGGTCACTTCGACTGCATGATGAAGCTCACACCGCAGCGGGTGTTCGAGGAAATCGTAGCAGCCTTGCCGGGATGAATTTATCCAAAAACGGCAATTCACCACGAATGACACGAATAAACACGAATTGTCACGAATAAAATCAACGCGACCACCCTAGTTCTATTCGTGTTTATTCGTGAACATTCGTGTAAATTCGTGGTTAAAAGCTTTTTTCAGATTTATTATAAGGTCTTGGAGAAACGCGGTTTTTCAGCCGATTGCTGCTTGAGATAGGCGTCGAACGGCATCGCGATGTTGCGCAGGAAGAAGCGGCCGGGTTGGGTCACCGTGACCTTTTCCGGCGACAGGGCAACCAGTCCGTCCGCTTCCATCTCCTTCAGCTCCGCCAGGGCATCGGCGAAATAGCTGTCGAAATCGATCCCCCAGGCACGCCCGAACAATGCCTTGTCGAGCTCCAGATCGCACATGATGCGGGTGATGGCATCGCGCCGCAGCTTGTCCTCATTCGTGACGCGCAGGCCGCGCTCCGTCGGCAGCCGGCCCTCACCGACCAGCCGGTAGTAGTCGGACAGCTTTTTCACGTTCTGCACGAACACATCCTCGGTCTGACTGATGGAGGAAGCGCCGAAGGCATAGATATCGCAGTTCTTGTGGGTGGTGTAGCCCTGGAAGTTGCGGTACAGGGTCTTGCTTTGCTGCGCCTGGACGATTTCGTCGTCGGGCTTGGCGAAATGATCCATGCCGATGTAGACGTAGCCTGCCGCGCCGAGCTTGTCCAATATCAGCTGCTGCAGCGCGAGGCGGACCTGCAGGCTGGGCAGATCGGATTCGACAATCAGCTTCTGATGCTTCTTCATCCATGGCACATGGGCGTAATTGAATACCGCCAGCCGGTCCGGCCCCATGTCGATAATCTTGTCCAGCGTTTCGCGATAGGTTTCCACCGTCTGGTGCGGCAGGCCCACCATCAGGTCCATGTTGACGCTGTCGAAACCTTCCTCGCGCATCCAGCCGTACACTTCACGGATCAGGCTTTCCGGCTGCACCCGGTTGACCGCCCGCTGCACGGTGTCGTCGAGGTCCTGCACGCCCAGGCTGATGCGGTTGAATCCCGATTCTTTCAGCGCCTTCACATGCTCGCGGCTAAGCTCGCGCGGATCCACCTCGCAGCCGGTCTCGGCATCGGCGGCGATGGTGAAGCGGCTGGCGATATGGGCAAACAGGCGGCGGATGTCGTCAGGATGCAGATAGGTCGGCGTGCCGCCGCCCCAGTGCAGTTGGCGCGCCACCCGGCCGGGATTGGTCAGCGCCGCGACCCGGTCGATTTCCTGGAACAGGTAGTCCAGGTATTCGGTAGCGCGGCCATATTTCTTCGTCGCCACCATGTTGCAGCCGCAGTAGTAGCACAGCGTGTCGCAGAACGGGATGTGCACGTACAGCGAAAGGTCGCGCCCCTTGTCCTGGGTCTGCTTGATTTCTTCCAGCCATTCCTTCTCGCCGAAAGCCTCGGTGAAATAGGGTGCGGTCGGATAAGAAGTGTAACGTGGTCCGGCCTTGCTGTATTTTTCCAGTAGAGATGCGGCGAGTTGCATGGTTACGTACTTTTCAGAATAGGTGAGGCGACGATTATACTCCGGCTTGAAAGCGGGTGGAAAAAACGACCGAAAACCGCGATAATCAAGGCAAAACCACACACACTAAAGGGCATCATCTTGACCGGTCTACCCAAGGAAATCTTCAAAGCCTATGACATCCGCGGCATCGTCGATAAAACGCTGACCTCCGAAATCGTCGAGGCCATCGGCCACGCCATCGGCTCCGAAGCCGTCGCGCGCAAGCAGACCGCCATCGCCATCGGCCGCGACGGACGCCTGTCCGGGCCGGATTTGGCCGCAGCGCTGGCGCGCGGCATCCAGAAAGCCGGCATCGACGTGATCGACCTCGGCATGGTCGCCACCCCGATGACCTACTTCGCCGCCTACCAGCTCAAGACCGACTCCGCGGTGATGGTCACCGGCAGCCACAACCCGCCCGACTACAACGGCCTGAAAATGGTGCTGGGCGGCGACACCCTGTCCGGCGACGCGATCCAGGCGCTGCGGATTCGGCTGGAACAGGGCGACCTGGTCAACGGCAGCGGCAGCTACAGCAGCCACGACATCGCCGACGAATATCTCAACCGCATTACCTCCGACGTCAAGCTGGCGCGTAAGATGAAGATCATCGTCGACTGCGGCAACGGCGTGCCCGGTGCATTCGCGCCCAAGCTCTACCGCGACATGGGCTGCGAAGTTGAAGAAATGTTCTGCGAAGTGGACGGCACCTTCCCCAACCACCACCCCGACCCCTCGGTCCCCGAGAACCTGCGCGACCTGATCGCCCGCCTCAAGACCAGCGATGCCGAAATCGGCTTCGCCTTCGACGGCGACGGCGACCGCCTGGGCGTGGTCACCAAGGACGGCCGGATCATCTTCCCCGACCGCCAGCTGATGCTGTTCGCGCAGGACGTGCTCGCGCGCAACCCCGGCGCGGAAATCATCTTCGACGTCAAATCCACCCGCAACCTGTTCTCCTGGATCCGCGAGCACGGCGGCAAACCGCTGCTGTGGAAGACCGGCCACTCCTTCATCAAAGCCAAGATGAAGGAAACCGGCGCCCTGCTGGCCGGAGAGATGAGCGGTCACATCTTCTTCAAGGAGCGCTGGTACGGCTTCGACGACGGTCTCTATGCCGGCGCGCGGATGCTCGAATTCCTCAGCAAACAGGCTGACATCAACGCCACCCTGCACGGCCTGCCGGACACCGTGAACACCCCGGAACTTCAGATCAAAATGGAAGAAGGCGCGCACTACGCCCTGATCGACAAGCTGCAAAAAGAAGCCAAATTCCCGGATGCAACGGAAGTCATCACCCTCGACGGCCTGCGCGTCGAATATGCCGACGGCTTCGGTTTGATGCGGCCGTCCAACACCACGCCGGTGATCGTGCTGCGTTTCGAGGCGGATAACCAGGCGGCACTGAAGCGGATTCAGGAGGAATTTCGGACTGTGCTGCTAGCGGCGGCACCGAATGCGCAGTTGCCTTTCTGAAGCCCATGGACCCGAATATTTCGCATCTACTAATAGCAAAATCTTGTCAGACAGAACGCGCACAGCGTAACATTACGCCCAACCCTTACCCCATTTTCTTGCTCTTATATAAGAGATATAACATAGAACTATTTGCATCGTAAAAACCACAAGGTTATTTTGTCGAGGTCGCACATTATGTCTGTCGTCTTGTCTCGCCGCCGCTTCATCACCATCGCCGCCGCTGCTGTCGGCCTGCCGCTGCTGCTGAAGGCAGGGATTTCCCAGGCCAGGCCGGTGCGCTGGGAGGGCACCGCGCTGGGAGCGCCGGCTTCCATCCAGCTTTACCACACCGACGAGGCACGGGCGCACGCAGCCATCGCTGCCGGGCTGGACGAATTGAAGCGGCTTGAGGCGGTTTTCAGCGTCTACCGCGCCGACAGTGCCATCTCTGCGCTCAACCGCGACGGCGTGCTGGAGAATGCGCCGGCCGACTTCATCGCCCTGCTGACGCACGCCCTGTCGCTAGCCAAGATCAGCGACGGCGCCTACGACCCCACCGTGCAGCCGCTGTGGCAAACCTATTTCCGCCATTTCACCGGCTCAAACCCCGACCCCGCCGGGCCGGCTCAGCGCGACCTTGCCGCTGCCCTCTCCCTGGTGGACTGGCGCGCCGTCGAGGTGGACGCGGATCGCCGGCGTATCGCCTTCGCGCACCCCGGCATGGGCCTGACGCTCAACAGCGGCGCCCAGGGCTATATCACCGACCGGGTCGCCGACGTGCTGCGCGCCCACGGCTTCGAGCGCATGCTGGTGGACATGGGCGAGCCGCGCGCCTTATCGACCAAGCCTGACGGCTCGGCCTGGCGCATCGGCATCGCCAATCCCGCCGACCCGAGCAGCACGGTGGCCACGCTGGAAGTGGTGGACCAGTGCGTATCCACCTCGGGAGGCTATGGCACCCTGTTCGACCCCGCCGGCGCCTTCACCCACCTGATCGACACCCGCACCGGCCGCACCGCACCCGCGCTGATAGGGGTCTCGGTAGTGGCAAAGACCGGCACCGTCGCCGACGGCCTTTCCACCGCCATGCTGATGGCACCGGCCGAGCGCCGACTAGCCATACTCCGGGCCGCAGGTGGCACCAAGGCCCTCTACGTCACGCCCGAGGGCGTGGTGTCCACAGTGGAAGCCTAACATTGGGCGTGATTGAAGAAAATTCGCCGGATTTTAGCGCTCCCGCCATGGTCGAGGGCATCGCCCACGTTGTCGCGGTGGAAGGCACCATGGCCTGGCTGGAACCCGAGCAGACCACCAGCTGCGGCAGTTGCGCCTCGTCGTCGGCCTGCGGTGCCAAGGGCATCGGCACCACGGCCAGCCGGCTCGAAGCGCGCCGCTTTTCTCTCGAAAACCAGGCCGGACTCGCCGTCGGCGAACGCGTGGTGGTAGGCATCCGCGAGAACGCGCTGGTCAAGGCCTCGCTCACCGCCTATGCCATTCCGCTGGCCACCGCGCTGATTGCCGGCACATTGGCACAGTGGGCCGAAGGCCGCGACGGCATCACCATGGCCGCCATGGCCGGCGGCCTGCTGCTTGGCCTGGGGCTGGCACGGCTGGGCGCCAGCCGCCTGTCCACACGGGGCGAGCTCGCACCCCGTTTTCTGCGCCGCGCCGATGCGGCCATCGTTTGCCACCCTGTCACATTGATTAAGCCCGAGGCCGGAAAATGAAGGAATACATTTTATTGATGGTCAGCGCGGCGCTGGTCAACAACGTCATATTGGCCCGCTTCCTCGGCCTGTGCTCGTTCATGGGCGTCACCACCCGCGTCGACACCGCCGTCGGCATGGGGCTGGCGACCACCTTCGTCATCACCGTTTCGTCGATGGCGGACTGGGCGGTCGAGGCCTATCTGCTACAACCCTTCGGCCTGGGTTATTTGCGCACGGTGACCTTCATCCTGGTGATCGCCGCCGCCGTGCAGTTCACCGAGCTGACGGTGAAGAAGGTGTCGCCGCCGCTGTTCCAGATGCTGGGCATCTACCTGCCGCTGATCACCACCAACTGCGCCGTGCTGGGCGTCGCGCTGCTGCTGGTGGAAGGCAGGATGAGCTTCATCGGCGCCACGCTGTTCGCTTTCGCTTCATCGATCGGCTACAGCCTGGTGATGGTGATTTTCGCCGGGCTGCGCGAACGGCTGGCGCTGGCCGAAGTACCGCGCCTGTTCGCCGGCCCGCCGATCGGCTTTATCGTCGCCGGCCTATTAGCGCTGGCGTTCATGGGTTTTTCCGGCATGAGTACGAATTGAGGATCTGACTATGTTGATCGCGGTTGGCAGTCTCACCATAATGGGCGTCGTCCTGGGCGGCGTACTCGGCGCGGCGGCTCGTTTCCTCGCGGTGGAGGAAAACCCGCTGGAGGAGGAATTGAAAGCCATGCTGCCGGGTTCGCAATGCGGCCAGTGCGGCTATGTCGGCTGCGGCCAAGCAGCCGCGGCCTTGGCGCGGGGCGAGGCGCCGGTAACCCTGTGCCCGCCCGGCGGCCGAGCGGTAGCCGAAGCGCTGGCGAAAAGGCTGGGCTTCACCGCCGACCTGTCCGAGCACGAGGAAAAAGGGCCGGAATACGCCGTCATCATCGAGGAACTCTGCATCGGCTGCACGCGCTGCATCAAGGAATGCTCGGTGGACGCCATCATGGGCGCCAACAAGCTGATGCATTCGGTGATCGCCGATGTCTGCCACGGCTGCGCCAAATGCGTCAAGGTATGCCCCACCGACGCGATCGAAATGCGCCCGATCCCGGTGACGCTAGGCAGCTGGCACTGGCCCAAGCCTGAAGCCCAGCATGCCGTGCATTAAACATTAAAAACTCAACTGAACCGCAGAGACGCAGAGGCGCCGAGGAAAAACAATGAGTTATAGCATTGCACGACCTCACCCATTTGGAGAGGCAGAAAATTGTTGTTACCCATTCCTTTCTCTGCGTCTCCGCGCCTCTGCGGTTAAGCAATTGCCGTTAGGTTAAAGGAGCAGATTGAAGATGAAGCTTTTCCCCATCCGCGGCGGCATCCATCCCGACTACCGCAAGGAACTGAGCAGTGAGAAGGCCATCGTCGCCCTGCCCCTGCCGGCCGAACTCTACATTCCCCTGCAGCAGCACATTGGCGCGCCGGCCGAAGTGCTGGTGAACGAGGGCGACTTGGTCAAAAAAGGGCAGATGATCGCACGTAGCAGCGGCGCGGTGTCGGCTCCCCAGCACGCGCCTACCTCGGGCCGCATCCAGGCCATCACCGCAATCTCCGCGCCCCACCCCTCCGGGCTGGCGCAGACCACCATCATCCTCGAACCCGACGGCAAGGACGAATGGGCCGAACTCCCCGAACCCATCGCCGACCCCTTTGCCGCGGACACCTACACCATCAACGAGCGCGTCGCCGCTTCGGGCATCGTCGGCATGGGCGGCGCAGCCTTCCCCTCGGCAATCAAACTGAGCCTCGGCACCCAGAAGAAGCTGGAAATCCTGCTGCTCAACGGCGCCGAATGCGAACCCTACCTGACCTGCGACGACCGGGTAATGCGCGAGCACGCCGACGAGATCATCGACGGCGCGCGCATCATGGCCCATGCGCTGGGCGTGCCCAGGGTGGTAATCGCCATCGAACAGAACAAGCCCCAGGCGATCGAGGCCATGACCCGGATCGCCGCAGCCTTTTCTGATATTCAGGTCGCGGGCGTGCCGGTACAGTATCCGATGGGCTCCGAGCGCCATCTGGTGCAGGCCATCACCGGGCGCGAAACGCCGGCGAAGAAGCTCACCGCCGACATCGGCGTGGTGGTGCACAACGTCGCCACCGCCCGCGCCGTGCACCATGCCGTGCGCTTCGGCCGCCCGCTCCTCTCCCGCGTGGTGACGGTGAGTGGCGGCGCGGTGCGCGAACCGAACAATATCGAGGCGCCGATCGGCACCCGGGTAGCTGACCTGATCGCCTTCTGCGGCGGCTTCGCTAGCGAACCTGCGACCCTGGTCAACGGCGGGCCGATGATGGGCCAGCCCCTGCCCGGCCTGGACGTGCCGGTGGTCAAGGGCATGTCGGGCATCCTGGCGCTCACCGCCGGAGAGATCAACCAGCAGCCGGCCAGCGCCTGCATCCGCTGCGGCAGCTGCGTGACGATCTGCCCGTGCGGCCTGGTGCCGGTGGAAATGGCCGCCTTCATCCGCAAGGACAATTTCGAGGTCGCCGCAAGGCTGGGCGTGATGGACTGCGTCTCGTGCGGCAGCTGCTCGTGGATCTGCCCGTCGCACATTCCGCTGGTGCACTATTTCAACTACGCCAAGGGCATGATCAACGCCCAGGAGCGCGAACGGCGCAAGAACGACCAGACCCGGATTCTGGCTGAGGCGCACACCCTGCGCGTGGAAAAAGCTGCCGCGGACAAAGCCGCCGCTCTGGCCGCCAAGAAAGCCCAGGCAGCCGCGGCAGCCGCCGCCAAAGAAGCTGCCAAAGAAAAGGACGAGACCCCCGCATGACCCTCCTAGCCATCAACCAGAGCGGGCCGTTTACCCACCAGGTCAGCAGCGTTCAAAAAACCATGTTCACGGTGCTGCTGGCGCTCATGCCGGCCACCGCCTACAACCTTTACCTGTTCGGCTGGCCGGCGATCCTGCTGTTCACCGTCACCGTCGGCTCCTGCGTGGCGGCCGAGGCCATCTGCCTGGCGCTGGCCGGCCAGCCGATGAAAGCGGCGCTTTCCGACTACTCGGCCGCGCTCACCGGCTGGCTGCTGGCGATGAGCCTGCCGCCCTGGGCGCCGTGGTGGACTGGCGTGCTCGGCGCGGTATTCGCCATCGGCCTCGCCAAGCACACCTTCGGCGGCATCGGCCAGAATATGTTCAACCCCGCCATGGTGGCGCGCGTCGCCCTGCTGGTGTCGTTCCCGCTGGTGATGACCGCCTGGGTGATGCCGCACCCGCTGTTCTCGGCCCATGCACCCGGCCTGGCCGACGCCATCGCCATCACCTTCGGCGGCCAGCTGCCTGATTCTGTGAGCGCGGCCTCCGCGCTGGGCTACGTCAAGACCGAGCTGTCGCGCGGCATCCCGGTCATGCAGTCGATGGCGCACGTGCCCGACCTGATGGACCTGGCGCTAGGCACGCGCGCCGGCAGCATGGGCGAGACCTCGGCGGTGCTGATCCTGGCCGGCGGCCTGTTCCTGATGGCGCGGCGCATCATCTCCTGGCACATTCCGCTCGGCGTGATGGGCGCGCTGTTCCTGATGGGCACGCTGTTCCACGCCATCGATCCGGCACGCTATACCGATGGCCTGTTCCACTTGATGTCGGGCGCCACTTTCCTCGGCGCCTTCTTCATCTGCACCGATTACGTCACTTCGCCGGTCTCCAGGAAGGGCCAGCTGGTGTTCGGCATCGGCTGCGGCCTGCTCACCTGGACCATCCGCACCTACGCCGGCTATCCCGAGGGCATGGCCTTCGCCGTGCTGCTGATGAATTCGCTCACCCCGATCATCGACCAATACACCCGTCCGCGCGCCTTCGGCCGCACCCTCAAGGGCGAACCGCTGCCGCTGGCGCAGGAGAAGACATGAGCAGGAAGCAGGTTCACGGCGCAGCCGGGATGCGACCGACCGCGATTGGCTTCGGCCCCCGACATACAGAAAGCGTCATTTACCATACCGCTGAAGAGGGGGCGAAATGACAACCCGCACTTACACTCACGGCCTCATCCTGGGCGCCTTCTGCTTGGGCTTCGGGCTGCTGCTCGCCGTCACCGACAAGCTCACCGCCGCGGACATCGCCGCGCGTGCCCTGGAAGACCGGCAGAACTCGCTCGCGCAGGTGATCCCCGACCGCATCCACGACAACAATCTGGTGGCTGATACTCTCGCCATGAAAGACGCCAGTGGCAAGGAGATCACCGTCTACCTCGCCCGCAAGGACGGCAAGGTGGCCGGCGTGGCCTACGAAATCCAAGGCTCGGGCTATGCCGGCGCGATCAAGTTGATGATGGGCGTGGATGCCGCCGGCAACATCCTCGGCGTGCGCGTGCTGGCGCATCACGAGACGCCGGGCCTGGGCGACAAGATCGAGGAAAAGAAAGGCGACTGGATTTTGCGCTTCACCGGCCTTTCGCTCAGCAACCCGCTGCCGGAGAAGTGGAAAGTGAAGAAGGACGGCGGCCAGTTCGACCAGTTCGCCGGCGCCACCATCACTCCGCGCGGCGTAGTCAAGGCCGTCCATGAGGGACTCGCATTCTTCGCCGCCCATAAGGCGCAAATGACGGAGGTAAACTAATGGCAACTCAATACAAAACCATCGCCCGCGACGGCCTGTGGGACAACAACGGCGTATTCAGCATGCTGCTCGGCATGTGCCCGACGATGGCCATGACCACTACCGCCACCAACGGCCTCGGCATGGGGCTGGCGACGGCGGTGGTGATGGCCGCTTCCAGCCTGCTGGTGGCCACCTTCCGCAACCAGATCACGCAGGAAGTGCGCATCCCGGTCTACATCCTGATCGTCGCCGCCATGGTGACGCTGGTGGACCTGTGCATGAACGCCTGGATGCACGAGCTGTACAAGGTGCTGGGCCTGTTCATCCCGCTCATCGTCTCCAACTGCCTGCCGCTCGCCCGCCTGGAGTCCTTCGCCGCCAAGGAGCCGGTGCTGCCGTCGTTCCTCGACGGCCTGTTCATGGGCATCGGCTTCACCTTTGCGCTCACCGCCATCGGCGCGGTGCGCGAGATTTTCGGAGCGGGCACCCTGTTTGCCGACGCCTCGCTGCTCATGGGTCCGGCCTTCAAGGTCATGGAAATGCGCCTGATGCCGGCGGACATGGGCGTACTGATGATGATCCTGCCGCCGGGCGGCTTCCTGGTCACCGGCTTCCTGGTGGTGGCCAAGCGCATGATCGACCTGCGCGCCGGCAAAGCCATCCAGATGGGCGGCGCTCACAGCGTCGCCGCGTAAGGAAGAAACCATGAAAATCGGCATCGCCTACGCCAGCACTAGCCGCCAAGCCTGGCTTACCGTCGAAGTGCCCGATGGCGCCACCATAGTGGACGCCATCGAGCGTTCGGGCATCCGCCAGCAGTTTCCCGAAATCGACCTGGAACAGCAGAAAGTCGGCATCTTCGGCAAGCTCGCCAAGCTCGACGCCACGCTCGCGGACGGCGACCGGGTCGAAATCTACCGCCCCATCACGTGCGACCCGAAAACGGTACGGCGCAAGGCCAAAACCGAGGGTGAGGAAGAAGCGTCGGAAGGCTGAACTTGAGAGCTGTTGCCTGGACAGCCAGTGCGATGAAACCACTCGTCTCACAAGATGCGGCAGGACAAGCTACCTGCTGCTCTCTTCCATTCTCAGCCTCACCACCCGCTGCTCCCCCGACTGGGCCGAAGCCGTCTCCAGAATAGCGCGGCTGACTTCATCGCGGCTGGCGTTTTCCTGCCCAGCTCCACCCATTCCCCCAGCCTGGCGCTCACAGTGGTGGAAAAATCCTGAAAGCGCACATCCTGAATGCCCTGGTTGCCGACGAACGACAAGCGCGACGCGATTTCCAGTTCCACCCGGTCGCCGTTGAGGTGCGGCAGAACATCGAAGCCGGTGGTGACGTTGAGAAACTGCGTGTCCTGCCCGTAGGTGACACGGATGAAGGCGGGCGCGCCTTCCAGCACGTTGATGAACTGGCTGGTGTTATCCTGAGTCGACCCGGCGCTGCGGGTAATTCGGTAGCGCAGGCTGTCTTCCTGCCCGCCGCCGATCACCAGGGCGCTGTTGTCGGAAGAGGCATTCCCCGGCAGGATAATGCGCACGTCCCCCGCCCTTCCTACACCTGACACACATTGGGATGAGCAGCCGCCACTGCGGGCGACGTCCTGCTGCAAAGTGATTCTCAGGTTTTTCCGCGCCCGGTCGAGTTCGGCCAATAGCCGTTCAATGTCGCGCAGACCCTTGTCAGAAGCGCGTACGAACAGCTGGTATTGCCCGCCGCCAACGCTTTCCCCCGGGCCCAGCATGGGACGGATCACTGGGATCAGCTACTCGGCGGAGCGGTGCTTGAGCGGGATGATACTGAGCGGATAATCCGCCAGCGCTGCCGTGGCCAGCATCGATAGCAACAGCATCACTATCAGCTTCTTCAACATCGCCTTCTCCTTGCAGTATCCTTACCCAACCCATTCTAGCGTCTTGCTTGCCCCTTGTTGCAGGTTAGGAGGTAAAATACCCGCATGTACTCATTCATCCGCTCCATATTTTTCAGCCTCGACGCCGAAACCGCCCACGGCCTCGGCATGCGCGCAATCAGGGATGCCCACCGGCTGGGCCTGCTGTGCCTGCTCGCGCCGCGCATCAAAACAACGCCCCGCACCGTAATGGGGTTGACCTTCCCCAACCCGGTCGGTCTGGCCGCCGGGCTGGACAAGAACGGCGACTACATCGACGCGCTCGGCGCGCTCGGCTTCGGCTTCATCGAGATCGGCACGGTCACGCCCCGCCCCCAGCCCGGCAACCCCAAGCCGCGCCTGTTCCGGCTGCCGAAGGCGGAAGCGATCATCAACCGCATGGGCTTCAACAACAAGGGGGTCGACTATCTGGTCAGCAGCGTCAAACGCAGCCGCTACCAGGGCATCCTTGGCATCAACATCGGCAAGAACTTCGACACCCCGATCGAAAAGGCCGTTGACGATTACCTGATCTGTTTGCGCAAGGTCTACCCCTACGCCAGCTACGTCGCTGTCAACATTTCGTCGCCCAACACCAAGAACCTGCGCCAGTTGCAGCAGTCGAACGAGCTGGAAAATCTGCTTGCCGCGCTGAAGGCCGAACAGAAGGTGCTCGCCGAGCAACACGGCAAGGTCGTGCCGCTGGCGCTCAAAATCGCGCCCGACCTCGACACCGAGCAGATCATCACGATTGCCGACCTGCTGCTCAAATATCAGATCGACGGCGTGATTGCCACCAATACCACCATCGGCCGCGAAGGCGTGGAAGGCCTGCCGCACGCCGAGGAAACCGGCGGTCTCTCCGGAGCACCGGTGCGCCGGAAATCCAACGCGGTGATCAAGCAGCTCTCCATCGCCCTGCAGGGAAAAATCCCGATTATCGGGGTTGGCGGCATCATGAGCGGGCTCGATGCCGCAGAAAAGATTCAGCTTGGCGCCAGCCTGGTGCAGTTCTACTCCGGCTTTATCTACCGCGGCCCGGAACTGATTGCGGAATGCGTCACGGAAATCGACAATGCTGCGCGCATGCCCGGCAAGTTGATGTGAGCGCGCCATGCTGATCGGCGTCCCCAAGGAAATCAAGAACCACGAATACCGTGTCGGCATCACTCCGGCCGGGGTGCGCGCCCTGACTAACGCCGGCCACGAGGTGTGGGTGGAAACCCGCGCCGGCGAGCGCATCGGTTTTAGCGACGAACTCTACCTGGCCGCAGGCGCCAGGATAGTCGGCACGCCATCCGAAACCTACGCCTGCCCGCTGATCGTCAAGGTCAAGGAACCCCAACCCGGCGAGATTCCGCTGCTCCGCGAAGAACAGGTGCTGTTTACCTATCTGCATCTGGCCGCCGACCCGGCGCTCACCAGCCGCCTGCTGGAAAGCAAAATCGTCGCCATCGCCTACGAAACCGTCACCGACGCGGCAGGGTCTTTGCCCCTGCTCACACCGATGTCGGAAGTGGCCGGCAGGATCGCCATCCAGGCCGGCGCCACCGCGCTGCAACTGTCCACCGGGGGCCGCGGCGTATTGCTCGGCGGAGTCCCCGGCGTAGCGCCCGGAAAAGTGTTGATCCTCGGCGCCGGCACAGTCGGCACCCATGCCGCCAGGATGGCGCTGGGACTAGGCGCCGATGTCACCCTCATGGACATCAGCCTGCCGCGGCTACGCCATCTCGACGACATATTCGGCGCCCGCCTCAAGACCCGCTATTCCGAGGCGCATGCGATCGAGGAACTGGTGTGCGAGGCCGACCTGATCGTCGGCTCGGTACTACTCCCCGGCAAGCGTGCGCCGAAACTTATCAGCCGCGCCCTCGTCCAACAGATGAAACCGGGCTCGGTGCTGGTTGACGTGGCGATCGATCAGGGCGGCTGTGCCGAAACCTCCCGCCCCACGACGCATTCCAGCCCCACTTACATCGAGGAAGGCATAGTGCATTACTGCGTTGCCAACATGCCGGCAGCCTGTGCGCGCACCGCCACCCAGGCGCTGACCAACGCCACCCTGCCCTACGTGCTGGTGCTTGCCGGCAAGGGATGGAAGGAGGCGCTGAAAGCGGATGCCGGGCTGCGCAAGGGGCTCAACCTCCACCTTGGACAGGTGACCCATGCCGGCCTGGCTGCCGATCTCGGCTATTCCTGCATAAGCCCTGATGCAGCCTTGGGGTAGCGCCCCACCAGACGGGCGACATTGCCGGCAGCAATTTTTATTGCATGAATTTATAAAAATGCCATCTTATACAAGAGTTATATATCTTGAAGTCCGATATTTGTGCGAGTTGCAAGTAGGGGATTTAATGGCTGATAATTCCGTCATAGCGAACATTGAGGCGGCCTGACGACGATGGAACATTACCTCTTGATAATGCTCGGCACGGTGCTCGTCAACAACATCGTGCTGGTCAAAATACTTGGCCTGTGCCCTTTCATGGGGGTATCCAAGAAGCTGAGCGCCGCCGTCGGCATGGGCGCGGCGACCGCCTTCGTCCTCACCTTGGCCTCCGGCATGAGCTACCTGGTGGATCACCACCTTCTGATCCCCAACGACCTCAGCTATCTGCGCACCCTGTCCTTCATCGTGGTGATTGCGGCCATCGTCCAGTTCACCGAGATGTTCATCCGCAAGTCCAGCCCGGTGCTGTACCAGACGCTGGGCATCTACCTGCCGCTGATCACCACCAACTGCGCAGTGCTCGGCATCCCCCTGCTGAATGTGCAGGAAAATCACAATTTCATCGAATCCCTGGTTTACGGCTTCGGTGGTGCGGTCGGTTTCGCACTGGTGCTGGCGTTGTTTGCCGCCATGCGCGAACGTCTGGAAGGTGCCGCCATCCCGGCACCTTTCCGTGGCTCTGCCATCGCGATGGTTACCGCCGGACTGTTGAGCCTGGCGTTCATGGGTTTTGCCGGACTGGTGAAATAATGGGAATCCCGGATTTCCCGCGCCACCCGTGCACTGATTTTTTGCTGATGAGCCGGTCATGTTAAGCGCCATTCTGGTCATGATTCTCCTCGGCGTCATTCTGGGCGCCGTACTCGGTTTCGCCTCGATCAAATTCAAGGTCGAGGGCAACCCCCTGGTCGAAAAAGTTGAAGCCACCCTGCCGCAGACCCAGTGCGGGCAATGCGGTTTTGCCGGTTGCCGCCCTTATGCCGAAGCGGTTGCCGCAGGCCAGGCCGAGCCCAACTTGTGCGTTCCCGGCGGCGACAACGTGGCAAAAAATCTGGCCGAGCTGCTCGGCGTGGAATTCAAGCCGGTTGGCGGTAACGAGGGCGTCGGCCCCAAACCCAAGATGGTCGCTTTCATCGATGAAAATACCTGCATCGGCTGTACCGCCTGCATCAAGGTCTGCCCGGTAGATGCCATCGTCGGCACGACAAAGCAGATGCACACCATCCTGGCCGACCCATGCACCGGTTGCGAACTGTGCGTGCCGGCCTGCCCGGTGGACTGCATCTCGATGATCCCGGTGCAGGAAAACGTCGCCACCTGGAAATGGCAGTACCCGGTCTTTGAATTGAAGAAAGCGGCATGAAAACGCTCCACAAATTCCACGGCGGCGTACATCCGCCCGAGCACAAGACAGAATCGAGCCGCCTGCCGATCGGCGCCACGCCGCTGCCGCAGCGCTTGATCGTGCCGCTGCGCCAGCACATCGGCAACCCGGCTACGCCGATCGTCAAAGTCGGCGACCCTGTGCTGAAAGGGCAGATGATCGGCGCTGCTGACGGTTTCATCTCTGCGGCCGTTCACGCGCCGACTTCAGGCACAGTCAGCGCCATAGAAAACCACGCCGTGCCCCACCCTTCCTTCCTGCCGGACCTGTGCATCACCATCGAGGCGGATGGCGAGGATCGCTGGATAGAGCGCCAGCCGCTGGATTACCGAACTGCCGACCCCGATGCGGTGCGCGCCCTGCTGCGCGATGCCGGCATCGTCGGCTTGGGCGGCGCAGTGTTCCCCACCTACGTCAAACTCAATCCCGGCCAGCAGAAGATCAAGACCCTGGTCCTGAACGGCGCCGAGTGCGAACCCTGGATCACCTCCGACGACCTGCTGATGCGCGAACGCGCAGCCGAAATCGTGGCGGGCATCGAAATCATGGCGCACCTGATGCAGCCGGAAGAAGTCCTGATCGGCATCGAGGACAACAAGCCCGAGGCCATCGCGGCGATGCAAGCTGCTTGCCAGGGCACCAGCTTTAAAGTGGTCACGGTACCCGTCCTTTATCCCAGCGGCGGCGAAAAGCAGCTGATCAAGCTGCTCACGGGCAAGGAAGTGCCGAGCGGCCAACGCCCGATCAATATCGGCGTCACCTGTTCCAATACCGGCACCGCCTATACCATCCACCGCGCCGTCAACCACGGCGAACCGGTGATCTCGCGCATAGTCACGATCACCGGCAATGTCGCCAGACCGCAGAATTTCGAGGCGCGGATCGGCACCCCGCTACGTGAACTCATTCAGCTGGCAGGCGGCGCCAGGGCCGACACCAGCCACTACATCATCGGCGGGCCGATGATGGGCTTCGATCTGACCAATCTCGGCGCCCCCCTGACCAAGGCGATCAACTGCGTGATCGCCGCTTCGCCCGCGCTGTTCCCGCCCAAACCAGCGGCCATGCCGTGCATCCGCTGCGTCCAGTGCGCCCAAGCCTGCCCATGCGACCTCCAGCCGCAAGAACTTTTCTGGTTCTCGCAAAGCAAGAATTTCGACAAGGCACGCGCCTACAACCTGTTTGACTGCATCGAATGCGGCTGCTGCGATTATGTCTGCCCCAGCCATATCCCGCTGGTCTCCTATTTCCGCTATGCCAAGAGCGAAATTGCCACGCAGGACCGGGAAAAGATGGCGGCGGAGCAGGCCCGGCAACGCTTCGAGTTCAAGCAGATGCGTGAAGAACGCGAGAAAGCAGAAAAAGCGGCCCGCATGGCCGAGAAGGCGGCTGCAGCCGCAGCGGCAAAAGCCGCGGCCGCTGCCAGCGGGATCGAAGATCCCGTCGCTGCGGCAAAGCAGGCAGCCATTCAGGCCGCCGTGGAACGCGCCAAGGCGAAGAAAGCCGAGGCCGCTGCCGCCGCCGCCAACCCGCCCTCAGAACAGTCGGCCGCGCCAGAAAACAACACGGAACCCTCATGAGCTCACCCCACGTCCTTACCCCCGGCAGCAGCGTCCGCACCATCATGCTGCTGGTGCTGTTGGCCCTGCTGCCGGCGATCGCCGCCTATTATTTCTTCTTCGGCCCCGGCATCCTGATCAGCCTCGCCCTGGCAAGCGTCACGGCCTTGGTGGCCGAAGCGGCGATGCTGCAACTGCGCAACTATCCGGTGAAGCATTTCCTGACCGACGGCAGCGCCATACTCACTGCCTGGCTGCTGGCGCTGTCCATCCCGCCACTGGCGCCATGGTGGCTGATCGTGGTCGGCACCGCCTTCGCAATCATCGTCGCCAAGCACCTTTACGGCGGCCTCGGCAACAACCTGTTCAATCCGGCGATGGTGGGCTTCGCCGTACTGATGATCTCCTTCCCCTCCTACATGACCCAATGGACGGCGCCGCTGCTGCTGACGCAGCACCCGGTCGGATTCTCCGAAGCGCTGCAGTACTATTTCAGCGGCACGCTGCAAGGCGTCAATCTCGACGCAGTGACCATGGCCACCCCGCTAGACACCCTGAAGACCCAGCTGAACCTGCAGCACACCGTTAGCGAAGTGAAGAACATGCCGATCTTCGGTAATTTCGGCGGCAAGGGCGGTGAAATCGTCGCCGCCATGTACCTGCTCGGTGGCCTGTTCCTGCTGCAGCAGCGCATCATTACCTGGCACACCCCGGTTTCCTTCCTTGTCACCCTGGCTCTGGTCGCCGCGCTGTTCAACGGCATCGACCCCAGCCGCTACGCCTCACCGATGTTTCACCTTTTCACCGGCGGCGCCATGCTGGGTGCATTCTTTATTGCCACCGACTACGTCACCAGCCCGACCACGCCACTCGGCAAGCTGATTTTCGGCGCCAGCGCCGGCTTCCTTGTGTACGTGATCCGTGTCTTCGGCGGCTACCCGGACGGTATCGCGTTCGCCGTCCTGATCATGAACGCGGCCGTGCCGCTGATCGACGCCTACACCCAGCCACGGGTTTACGGCCACGGCACCAAACCGGAATGACACCATGAGCACCAGCATCCTTCGCCACGCCTCCGCCTCCGCCGGTATCCTCACCGCCTTCGCGGTCGTCGGCACGGCGCTGCTTGCCGCCACCTATCTGGTCACTCGTCCGATCATTGCCGAAACCGAGAAACAAGCCAAACTCGCCCTGATCGGCCAGATCCTGCCGGCCACGCTATACGACAACGATTTATTGAAGGACGCCGCGCTGCTTCCACCCGCCGGGGAACTCGGCAACAGTGAGCCCACTCCGGTCTATCGCGCCGTCAAGGAAGGCAAGCCTTCCGCCGCGGTGCTGGAAGTGATTGCCCCTGACGGCTATAGCGGCAAGATCCGGATGATCGTCGCGATCAAGGCGGATGGAGAAGTTTCCGGCGTGCGCGTGGTGACTCACAACGAAACCCCCGGCCTGGGTGACTATATCGAAATCGCAAAAAACAGCTGGATCAGGATATTCGAGGGAAAATCGCTGTCGAAATATGCAGATCAGGACTGGAAAGTGAAGAAGGACGGTGGCAAATTCGAGCACATGGCGGGCGCCACGGTCACTCCGCGCGCTGTGGTGAGGGCCGTCCACAGGTCGCTGACCTACTTTGCTGCCAACCAGGACAGGATTTTCTCCCTGCCGGCAGAAACCGAGGAGCAGGCAAAATGAGTACCGACACCATCAGCTACAAGGAAATCATCTGGAACGGCATCTGGAAGAACAATGCCGGCATCGTCACCCTGCTTGGCCTGTGCCCCCTGCTGGCAGTTAGCGCCACAGTGGTCAACGGCATCAGCCTGGGGCTAGCCACGGCGCTGGTGATGGCCTGCAGCAACGGAGCGGTGTCGGTGGTGCGGAGCTGGGTGCCGAACGAAATCCGCATTCCCGTTTTCATCCTGATCATCGCCGTGCTGGTGACCATTATCCAGCTGGTGATGAATGCATACATGCAACCGCTGTACCTGGTGCTGGGCATTTTCGTGCCGCTGATCGTGGTCAACTGCAACGTGCTTGGACGCGCCGAAGCTTTCGCCTCGAAAAACCCGGTGATGCCTTCGATGGTAGACGGTTTCATGGTCGGCTTCGGCCTCACCCTCACCCTCGGCGCTCTAGGGGCAATGCGCGAAATATTCGGCAAGGGCACGCTATTTTCCGGCATCGATCTGGCGCTGGGCGAATCGGCCAAGGGGCTGGTCATCACCGTGTTCCCAGACTACCAGGGCTTTCTGCTCGCCATTCTGCCGCCCGGCGCCTTCCTCGGCTTGGGCCTGTTGATTGCCGGCAAGAACTGGATTGATCAGCGTGCCAGCAAGAAGGTGCTGCCGCAGAAGGCCGCCGAGCTCCAGCCTTCTGCGGCAACAGCGTAAAGGGTGCTAACCAGGAAAAGCTATTGAACCGCAGAGGATGCAGACAGAAGGCCCCTTTATGGGGATCGTCTGCGACAGCGGAGAGCTCCCTCTCTCACCCCGGATGAACTACAATCTCCACCTGCGCCGCCTGGTTCCAGAAGCCGTTGTAGCTCCCTCTCTCACCCCGGATGAACTACAATCCCCAGAAGCGCATTTGCCTCTTCCTGCTTGTTGTAGCTCCCTCTCTCACCCCGGATGAACTACAATGTACAGCAGTATCAGGTAACGCAAATATCAGTTGTAGCTCCCTCTCTCACCCCGGATGAACTACAATCCTCCAGCGCCTCGTGCGCGTCCTGATCCTGTTGTAGCTCCCTCTCTCACCCCGGATGAACTACAATCAAAGATGTGGGGTGGAGTCCAGAAGTCGCGTTGTAGCTCCCTCTCTCACCCCGGATGAACTACAATGTCATCCAGCTGGAATCCGCGGTCATGCCTGTTGTAGCTCCCTCTCTCACCCCGGATGAACTACAATCGCCACTCCAACGTCTGCGCCACGTTGACAGTTGTAGCTCCCTCTCTCACCCCGGATGAACTACAATTCCGGCCAGCAACGCGCCGCCGCCCAATGAGTTGTAGCTCCCTCTCTCACCCCGGATGAACTACAATTGAACCCGGTAACACCAAACTTGAGCATTTGTTGTAGCTCCCTCTCTCACCCCGGATGAACTACAATAAATACGCTTACAGGGGCGGGAGCAATAGGGTTGTAGCTCCCTCTCTCACCCCGGATGAACTACAATTGCGGTCGATGGGACAACAACCGATATTGCGTTGTAGCTCCCTCTCTCACCCCGGATGAACTACAATGTCAGGCTACTGCGGCTCCAATCACTGCGTGTTGTAGCTCCCTCTCTCACCCCGGATGAACTACAATTGCGGTCGATGGGACAACAACCGATATTGCGTTGTAGCTCCCTCTCTCACCCCGGATGAACTACAATTCGCGTCTATCACGTGATTGTTCTTATCAGGTTGTAGCTCCTGTCAACGCCGATTTAAAACTGACACACTTTTGCAGCGAACGCCGATTTAAATCTGATACACCCCCATTACATTTGCATACCGTTTATACGGCCGGAGCGGTCTCCCGCTTACTTTTTACCATTCCCGCCATGCGCTGATTTTTGAGGCGGTAGCTCTCGCCGGCAATCGGCACGATGCGTGCGTGGTGCAGCAAGCGGTCGAGAAGCGCAGCAGTCAGCGTGGCATCCTGAGCGAAGGTCGCATCCCATTGGCCGAAGGGCAGGTTGCTGGTGACGATCAAGCTGCCTTTTTCGTAGCGGGCCGCGATGACCTGGAAGAACAGGTTGGCCTGCTCGCGGTTCATCGGTAGGTACCCGATTTCGTCAATGATGAGCAGGCGATAGCTGTTGATGGCCCGATGCATGACGCTCTTCAGCTGATTCTGAGTGTGCGCGGTGATCAGTGTCAGTAAAAGATCGGCGGCAGTGGTAAAGCGCGTCCTGATGCCGGCCTGCGCCGCCCGGTAACCCAAGGCAATCGCCAAGTGCGTCTTGCCCACGCCCGAGGGACCGACGAGCACCACATTCTCATTGCGCTCCACAAAGCCCAGTCCGGCCAGCTCCTCGATCTGGCTCCGCTTCACGCCTTGGGCAAACTCATAGTCGAATTCGTCCAGCGTCTTGATCGCCGGAAAGCCGGCCAGGCGTGTGAGCATGGTTTGCTTTCTCACGTTGCGTCCCGCCGCCTCGGCCTTGAGCAACCCCTCCAGGAAGTCGCTATAGGCCGTTTCCTGCTGCGCGGCATCCTGTGCGGCCGCCGGGTACGCCTGCGCCACGAATGGGAGGTTGAGCGTCTCGCATAGCGTCAGCATTCTTTCGTGTTGGAGGTTCATGCGGCCACCCCCTGCTCATCGCGGATTTGATCAAGTAGCTGCTCGTACACCGCCAGCGGGTGTTGCGCAGGTGACACCTGTGCAATCCGCTCGATGACCACCACTGGCCGTTCCATAAGCTGGGCAGTCTCCTCACTCTGGGGACGTGCCGCACGAATGTCGCCACGCCAGGGGCTGGGTATCGGTTGCAGACCTTCTTCTTGCAAGCGTTGAGCGGGGCGAACTTGCGTCGTACCATGGACGCGTTCATTGGCGATGTCTTTGAGCCAGCGACGTACCTGGGCATTGGCAGTGACCGCATCCAGTGTCAGCCCGGCCTGTTTGAGCTGCGCCACCAGCGGCACGTAAAACGAGCGCCGCAAGTAGCCGTTGAAGCGCTCGACCTTGCCCTTGGTCTTGGCCCGATACGGACGACACAGCTTGATCACGAAGCCGCAGTGGCGGGCGTAATCGAGAAACCCGGCGTGGAAGCGATGCGCGCCTTCACCAGCGGCATCGCGCTCGATCACCACGGTCTTCATGTTGTCGTACAGGACGCGCTGGGTGATGCCGCCAAACGCATCGAAGGCGTGCTGGTGGCACGCGATCAACGTCTCCACTTTCATGTCGGTGACGAACTCGACAAAGCTCACCCGGCTGAAGCCCAGCGTCGCACAGAAGGCGTATAGCGGGTTTTTGCCTTTGCGAAACTCGACCCAGTCGACTTGCATCTGCTCGCCCGGCGCCGTCTCGAACCGCACGACCGGATCCACCGGCAAGGTTGGCTTGAGACCGTGCATATAGGCGCGTAGCTGGCTGTGGCTTCCGGGATAGCCCAGCGCCACGATCTCGCGCAACAACACCGTCGCCGGTATCCACGCGGGCCGCGCCGCCGCTTGTCGATCCCGTAAGTATTCTTCAAACGGTGACAGCTTGGTCACGCGCAATTTGGTGCGCTCGTACTTGGGCAGCGTATCTGCCTTTAAGTGGCTTCGCACGGTGTTCACCGCACATCCCACCTCTTCGGCAATCTTGCGCAAGCTCATGCCGTGCTTCCTCAATAATTCGATTTCCACATACACCTCGTCTGTGATCACGGCCGCTTTCAAAATCCGGCCATCTTCTCAAATCGGTGTATCAGTTTTCAATCGGCGCTCTGTATCAATTTACATCCGGCGGTGACAGCTCCCTCTCTCACCCCGGATGAACTACAATGATAGCGGAAAGGGTGATCGCGTGGTCAAGGTTGTAGCTCCCTCTCTCACCCCGGATGAACTACAATGACAACGATTCAATCACGCAGCGGTGAACTGTTGTAGCTCCCTCTCTCACCCCGGATGAACTACAATTTCCCAGACTTGCCATGTGCAACTGGAAGTGTTGTAGCTCCCTCTCTCACCCCGGATGAACTACAATCAAGCCATGCAGCGAAGAAGTACACCGTGGGTTGTAGCTCCCTCTCTCACCCCGGATGAACTACAATGATTGGACGAAAGAGGCGCAAGCAGCCGTGGTTGTAGCTCCCTCTCTCACCCCGGATGAACTACAATTCTAGCCACGAATACCCGCGCTTTTTCGTCGTTGTAGCTCCCTCTCTCACCCCGGATGAACTACAATCCGCTCTCCCAGGTAGCCAACAGTGGAGAAGTTGTAGCTCCCTCTCTCACCCCGGATGAACTACAATCGCAGGTCATCTCTGCCGGCATGTCCGTGGGTTGTAGCTCCCTCTCTCACCCCGGATGAACTACAATAATAGACGCGTGCCATGAATGCGGAAAGCAGTTGTAGCTCCCTCTCTCACCCCGGATGAACTACAATAGCGCAGACGGCGGACCGCTGACGCTGCATGTTGTAGCTCCCTCTCTCACCCCGGATGAACTACAATGGTGGCTTCCGCCACCACGACCTCCGTTACGTTGTAGCTCCCTCTCTCACCCCGGATGAACTACAATGCCAAGGTCAGCGGCACTTACCCGCGATGTGTTGTAGCTCCCTCTCTCACCCCGGATGAACTACAATTGGTATCGCTTCGGATATCAAGAGTGGTGAGTTGTAGCTCCCTCTCTCACCCCGGATGAACTACAATAAAATAATCTTTCTTTGTATGACTTTCCCTGTTGTAGCTCCCTCTCTCACCCCGGATGAACTACAATTAAGCAATTGGGGGTGGCGGCATGAAACTAGTTGTAGCTCCCTCTCTCACCCCGGATGAACTACAATATAAATTCATGTGTTACCGGCAAGCGTTTTGTTGTAGCTCCCTCTCTCACCCCGGATGAACTACAATCTCAATCAGAACGCCAAGCAAGAGGAATCTGTTGTAGCTCCCTCTCTCACCCCGGATGAACTACAATCGAGTCCGGCGAGCTTGCCACACTGCATTGGTTGTAGCTCCCTCTCTCACCCCGGATGAACTACAATATAATTCCCTTTTTCAATTCGGCAATCCATGTTGTAGCTCCCTCTCTCACCCCGGATGAACTACAATAGATATTCGCGGCGTGGAAACCTTACAGACGTTGTAGCTCCCTCTCTCACCCCGGATGAACTACAATTAGCCGGTTGGCTGGCCCGTGACCGTATAGGTTGTAGCTCCCTCTCTCACCCCGGATGAACTACAATTACCGATGTTGAGATACGGCGGGCACTTAAGTTGTAGCTCCCTCTCTCACCCCGGATGAACTACAATGACTGGCCTCACTTTACCGATCACTGGCGTGTTGTAGCTCCCTCTCTCACCCCGGATGAACTACAATCAAATACCTTTTGCCCAATGCTTTGCCTCCGTTGTAGCTCCCTCTCTCACCCCGGATGAACTACAATGATAATCAGCAACAGCCCGCCGTACAATCTGTTGTAGCTCCCTCTCTCACCCCGGATGAACTACAATCTCAGTCTGAGTGAACTGCCAAGGTGAAGTGTTGTAGCTCCCTCTCTCACCCCGGATGAACTACAATTTGACTTCCGCTCTACAACACTCGGCAGCGGTTGTAGCTCCCTCTCTCACCCCGGATGAACTACAATCTCGTTCGGGTTGGATTGACCCCTTAGAATGTTGTAGCTCCCTCTCTCACCCCGGATGAACTACAATCCAAAGCCCGGCATCGTGGGCTGCTTTTATGTTGTAGCTCCCTCTCTCACCCCGGATGAACTACAATTTATCTGCTGGGCAGGCAATGGGAATTGGTGTTGTAGCTCCCTCTCTCACCCCGGATGAACTACAATGCAGCGCAGGTAACATCAGCCAAAATATTGGTTGTAGCTCCCTCTCTCACCCCGGATGAACTACAATCTCCAATCTCTACACCTTCGCCGTAGGTGGGTTGTAGCTCCCTCTCTCACCCCGGATGAACTACAATACGATAAATATCTGTTAGCATTTGTCACATGTTGTAGCTCCCTCTCTCACCCCGGATGAACTACAATGCAGTCTGTGCGATTTCCACTATCAGAAGCGTTGTAGCTCCCTCTCTCACCCCGGATGAACTACAATTGGCAACAAGAAATCGTCTTTCACTGCGGAGTTGTAGCTCCCTCTCTCACCCCGGATGAACTACAATTTAGTAGGCATGTAGCCATGTGCTTTTTCGGTTGTAGCTCCCTCTCTCACCCCGGATGAACTACAACCGAAAAAGCACATGGCTACATGC
>Ga0307375_10000712_pt1 | contig 39851 bp, 46 predicted proteins | sample TR1MG_FD_202531 | JGI IMG/M metagenome (GOLD analysis project Ga0307375, IMG submission 202531) | Soil microbial communities from Risofladan, Vaasa, Finland - TR-1 | ecosystem: Environmental > Terrestrial > Soil > Coastal area > Acid sulfate soil | place: Finland: Risofladan, Vaasa | collected... | reverse complement strand
CAATGCTCTTGGCTGTCAGTCGCGGAAATGCGGTGTAGCCGTCGGTCTCGAAATCCCGCATCGTGTAAGGAATCGTCACCGTCCCGGATTGGAAGTTGGTACAGTACGTCCCATCCAACGTTATCTGGAGAGCCATTTCCAAGGTGGGAATGGCGGGATTGATCCCTAAACCACTACCGTACCCTGCAACTGACGCGTTGTAGAGATTAAACGGACCGGGAGTGATCGTGGCAACCCAAGGGGCTTCAGCAAAGTTATCGAGCGACGCCGGATCTGGGACAACATTATTGAAAAGTGTGACTAAGTTAGCTTTGTTTTGAGCCAAGTCACCCACGGTAAAGCCATTGGCCAGTGCACGGAAATCCGTGGCATTCAAGTAAGGGGTGGAGGCTGCTAGGGGAAAGACGACCGGCGTGACATCGGTAATCCCCTGCAAGGCCGTAGCACTAATCAAGGTGCTAAGATCCGTCAGAGCGATCAGATCAAGGACAATGGAGCCGACGAAGCGCAGACTCTCCGGTTTAGCGGTAACCGCATACGCGGCACCGTTGTCACGCGTGACCTCTTCCAGCCGAATATCGTCAATCGTGAACTTTTGCCCAATGAGTGCTGTAATTTGATCCAGGATATTCTGGGTCGACAACGGCAGCGTCGGGGTATAGTTCGCGACCACGCCCTTGAGAAAGATAGCCAGATCCAGACGGTCGTAGGTCAGCGTGAATGTGGTTTGAATCGTCTCAAAATCGAAGGATGACGAACGGGGAACCGCCGTCAACGTCACCTGAGTGGTAGTATCCCCAATAGCGATCGGTGTGCTGGCTGTAAACCGATCCAATTGCAAGTTCGTGCCATTCTGGTCATTGACCATCCGCACGAGGGCTTCGAGTGGACTGAGCGATAACAAATAGTCGTAGGACGAAGCCATGGGTTAAACTCCTTGCAATTGCGCGAGAGTGAGTCCGTTCACCACGGGCGTAGTGACCATATCGGCCAATGAGGGAGGCGTCAATCCATTCAAAGCGGCGGTAAGAATCAGATCGGTCAGATTCGTTGTCGCTACCGTGGTTGGGAAGAGCGTGACTGCCAACTGTCCTTTCCACATGACGCTGGAAGGGGAGGCTTGGAGGATGAAAGGTGTTCCACCGCCCAAAATGACGGGAAGCGAAATATCCACCACATCACTGGGGGTCAGGAGAACGTCGAAGATTTCTGCCAATAGCGTGGCGATATCCCCGGTACGCCCGGGAATCGATGGCGGCGTGAGACGAAGATCAATTCCACCAAACACATTACTCAGGTCCAGCGGCTGGAACGCCGCAATGGCATGCCCGTAATAGGCCCATGTAGGATCCGCGTACGCCGCTTGCGTGGGAGTGATGATCACCGTACCCCCAGGCTGCGGGGCGATCACTAGGTCGCTGATGGTCACGCCGGAAAGGGGATCGATCAACGCCGAGATCGCGGCCGGAGCCAGCGCAGCGGGGGATTGGGTCAATTGAATCAAATTGGACGATGCCATGGAAAAGGCCTCAACGAAAGTCATAGCGTTACCAGTCCACGGGAGAACATCCCGTGGACTGGCGTGCTGTACAAAGGTTTCGTAACAGAATCACGGGTAGAGCGGCGATAGCGGTGGTAACAAGGTATTACTCACATACCAGGATAACAACCCCGCAGGCGTACCATTGATATCGACGTACGCGTAATACCGCTCCAACATGCTGGTTTGGTCCGTCGTTGTCAGCGCCGTATAAAACGGCAACGTCAGACCAGTGAAGATTTCAGGCAACGACTGATACGCCAGCGGCTTATATTCGCTAAGACTGGTATTGAGTCCAACCGGTGCATTCCAATTCAAGTTGTCAGTGACTGACTGTATTCCAACGACAGCCATGGGAATTTTCTTGGTCACTGTTGACTGGATGGTCCCGGTTAATGCTACACTGAGATCGACTTCAAATGCCGCTGACGCACTCGTTCCTTGATTGTATCGTGATACGTCGCTGATAATGACGTTCGTGTACGCTTCCTCACCGGAGGCATGGGCCCCGATCAGTTCGGATTGCGGGATGGTGACCTTGACATCCTCTGCGCCGACGGCTAAAGTATCACCTTGACGTAGCGAAGGCCGTTCCAGAACGATCAACGGTGAGGTATTGATCGAAGCAATGTACTGCACGGTGTAGGACGATAGCCTCCGCATGATGCCGAGCATTGCTGCCTGCAATGCTGCTGTGGTTTCCACCGTGGAATGATTGACACCGGTAGCGGTTTGGACAATGGCGTCGGCCAGGGTAGCCAGCTGACTCGGTGTCAATGACGGAATGTCCAAGTTTCGGGAAGAGAACCACTGCGCGTAATTCTGTCCCGCCCCTAAATCGCAGGGGTAATCTGTCCATAGGTACAGTGTGGCAAACTCCAGCTCCGCACGCGACCACAGATGTCCTTGAGTGGAGAACAACGCATGCTGATACAACTCCCCTTGATGAATCGCATTACCGATGGCATTGAAGGCATCGATCGAAACATATTCCCGTTCAATCCGCGGCTGGTTATAGAACACAGCGGCCAGCTGTGCGGCATCCACCGCATCCGTCAAGTAAGGCGCGATCTCCACTGCCGTAGGCATGGGAATTTTGCGTACCTTGTTCGCCCACAGAAGCGGAATGTCCACTAAGGGTGGCAGGCCCTGCCCGATAGTGAACGCGTACATATACACGATGAACGCATCGATGGGTGTGAAGTTGTAACCGTTACCCGTGCGCGGATCGGTCACTGTCGTGATGGCAGTGTAGATGCCCTTCGTCGCGAAATACAGCCAATGATTCAGTAAGCAGTCTGAAAGCTTGTAGGGGGTGGCATCAGTCGCATCAAGCATGGACGATTCCAACACCTTCGTCGCTAACTGATCATTCCGCGACCAGGTCAAGGCATCAGTTACTGCGGTGACGGTATCGGCATCGTCGGCATTATCGCGTGCCATGGGCAGTTCAATCGCCAACATGCCAGCCACTGTGCGTGTATCAATACCTCCTTCCGACGCTACGGTATTGACGGCGCCGCGGATAAATGCAGGAGTATTGGATAGCGTACTTTGTGTGGTGGTCGTGTCATGGCGCATGGTCCAGTTGGACAAAGGAATGCCACGGGCTGTCAATATGTGCTGCACCAACGTATCGAACGTTACCTGCTTGCCGGCGTTGCGCAGGAGATATTTGATATTGCGGCGCAGCCAAAGCATCTGTGCCTTGGACATGGACGACAAGTAGACGCTAAGGCCGCCATTACTTTCCAGATATTCGCCGATGTGGTATGAATGGGCCATGTAGGTCGGCGCATTCTTCTGACGGATTCGTAAGATCGTGTGGGGAAGATTCTGATACATCACACCCAACATCGCGGCGACGTACAGATCGTCGACATTCGCGTAGGCTGGCACATTCCAACGCCGAAACCAGTACTGCGCCCAACGCGTGATCTCCATCGCTAAATTCATTTCGTTGGATTCCACCAACGTGGGATCCATCCACAAAACGGTACCGTCGTCAGCAGCGATCGCGGTCGTCAAATCAACCGGGTTTAAGATGCCTCGAATGAGTTGACTCTGTGTAGGATACTTAGTGACTAGATCGTTGTAATACCTCCCACCGACGGCATATGCCGCGGCGGTAGCGGTATTCACTTGAAGATTGGCCACTGTAAAGTCAATGGTTTGAAGTGAATCCTGCGAAATGACTGACATCAACGTGTCGGTAGGATGGTAGTTCCCGGCAAGATTGAGGTAGTACTTCCACGTCGTCGGATCCGCATCGTCGACGGCAAAAGCGATGTTACCCGATACGTTATGCACGTTCGTCAGATAACGGTTGATCGCTTGTGCTTGCAATACGCTCTTGATGACCATGGATTTCGCCAGGGACAAGACGTTCGAACGGTAAACATCGTACTGCGCCTGACCCACAGCGATACTCCTTGAAGTCACGTAACGTGACCAGGATGACTCCCAGTCGACGGTCATGGTTTAGACAGAATTAATAAAGGTAAGGAGATTTTTGCATGGCAACCCCCTCTTCGGGCAGCTCGCCCCGCGCACCGAGCGCGTACGCTAAACGCACCGGTGAAGACCATCAGCGACGGCTCGACCCTTACCAAATCAATCCTGAGGTGGACGCGCTCTTGCGCAAGATCATCCCGGATATTGAAGGCGGTGTGATTACATCTCGGGGACTGGGTAATGGCATGGTAAACGTGCCTGACCCCGCTTATCTTCAACAGATTGCAGGGACCATCGGCCAAAGCACCACCGACGCCACCAGTTTGATGCAGCTGTTGCCCGATATGGCTTTGGTGGAAAACCTACTGATCTCGGCCATCTTGGCGCCTAAGGATCTGGACTCCAGCGAGGTTTCCTTTTCGGTGGATCGCCGCGCCTTTCATTTGCCATGCGCAGGACGGCTCTTGGATGAAATCGTGGATCATTTCACCAATGTCTATAACATTAAGGGCCTGTGCCCGGACATCTTAAAAGACATTATTTTCCGTACCGGCAGTTATGCCGTGATGGTGATCCCCGAAAATGCCGTCGATGCGATGATTAACGGGTCTACCGCTCCCTCTACCGAATCTTACGCTGCGAGTATGTACCCGCTCTTTGATGCATCGGGTGAATATCGTTCGCTAGGGATCTTAGGTAGTGTGACCCCAGTGCCCTCAGGTAAGGAAGCGTCGACGAATAGCCGAACCTTCAGCGCAATGGAATCGCTGCGGACGGCAAATGTTGTCCAGCGTGCGGATAGCTGTTACGCGACCTCATTAGGAGAGGATTTCGCGAAGACGGTGCTGATCACAGATAACTATAACGTGGCCAAAACCTCGGCGCTGTTGGAAGCGCGGCGTCGGGCCAGCGTGAATAGTGCGATCAGTAATGCCGTGGGTTTGGAAGCGGGGTCCACCAACTACGCTGGCGGCGGCGGGTATGCAAATTATGCCCTGGGTGGCGCGCAGCGCCAACGGACCCAATTCACCCATGCGGCGCTGGTGCAGTCCATCAAAACCAACGAGATGTTGATCAGGCCCATGGTGGGTCACCCCTTGGTCCAGCGGGTTCCCTCGGAGGCGGTGATTCCCGTCTTCATCACACCGGAAAAACACCTCGGGTATTTCGTGCTGCTGGATGCAGAAGGCAATCCTTTACGTTTGGCCAATCGTAAAGACATCTACAACGATCTGTCGACGTCCAATAACGGTACGGCTTCTTCGACGCAAGGTGCGTCGCAGATGATCCAGATGACGCAGAATCTGTCGATCGGCGTCAATCCTCGCGAAGATCCCCGCGATTCAGCGCAGATGGTCAAGATTTACGGGCAGCTCTTGGAACACGAGCTGAAGTCACGATTGACCAACGGGATTTACGGGCCTAATGCCAAGCTTGATGTGTCATCGGATGTCTATCAGCTCATGATGGCACGATCGCTCAAGCGTCAGCAAACCCAAATTCTGTACGTCCCGGGTGAGTTGATGGTCTATATGGCCTTTGATTACGCCGAGAACGGTACAGGCCGTTCGATCACAGAGCAGACCAAGATCATCGGTGCGATGCGGGCCATGTTGGGGTTCTCCAACGTCATGGCTGGTATCAAGAATTCGGTCTCACGACAGAAGGTCACCCTGACGCTATCCGAGAACGATATCGACCCATCCAAAACGATCGCACGCAGCATCGATGAATACACTCGTCGACGTAATGTGACGATGCCTTTCGTGGCCTCCGATCCGGCGGATATGATCGCTTACATCAACATGGCCGGTGTCGAGTTCAACATCGAGGGTAAGGGAGTCCCATCCCACAAAATCGATATCGAGGATAAAATCTCCAACCGAGCCAAGGTGGACGTCGAACTCGATAACATGCTTCGTGATCGACATTACATGGCTTACGGTGTTACGCCGGAAGCGGTGATCGCATCCGCCGGTGCCGACTTTGCCACCAGTGTCGTAACCAATAACCAAATGTTTGCTAAACGGGTTATTGGTTATCAGGATCAGCTCATTCCGTTCCTGGAAACCTTGGTACGGATGATTACGCTAAATAGTGCAACCTTGCTGAATAAGCTGCGCGATATCGTGATCTCCACGGTCAGGGATCTCAAGAAAGAAGGCGATACCGAGACCGACGCTAATACCATTGTAGATCGCACAAAGGTGGCAGCGAATCAAGCAGCCAAGAGCGCCGCGACTGAAGCACTGCATCAGCCGCAGCAAACCTTCTTGACAGAATACACCAATGTCAAGAATGCCCCTGCACTGCCTTTGACGGTGGAAGAAGCCCGATTAGTCGATCAGATTGTCTTTCAATTTATCGACGCGATCAAACTGGCATTGCCACGCCCGGATACGGCAACGGAAGAGGCACAAGACAAGGCCTTCGACCTGCACTCGGGATTGTTGGAAAAGGGTCTGACCTACTACATCGACGCTGCGTTCCTCGGACAGTCGAATCTCGGGGAATACGCGGGGCATCTCGATGAAATCAAGGCGGCCTATAAATCGCTCTTCATGCGCCAATGGATGAGTGCCAATGGCTTCTTACCGGAATTGCAAAAGATCGTGGCTGTGGATGAGGACGGTAATCCGGAACTGGACATTCAAATGGCCATGACCGAGCATACCGAATTGGTTGCTGCGGGTATTCGCAATTACTTGGCCGGTATCGGTCCCATTCGGGATAAAATTCACGATGAAGCGGCTCAGCTCCAGAGTCAATTCCCGAATGCCGACATTACCGGCCAAGGTTCCGAAGGGGGTGCTGGCGGTGCTGGCGGTGGAAGTTCCTTTGGAGGTGGCGAGCCCATGGGTGGCGGTTTCGGTGGTGAAGAACCCGGTGGTGAAGGGGAGCCTACTGGCGAAGCCACTCCGGAGGAAGGTATCCCCGAAGCAGGCGAGTCCGAATTGGGGAGTGAAGGCGAAGCATCGGCTGAACCCACACCGGCTGAGATCGAAGAGGGTCCGTTCGATGAAGACGGTGGAATATCGCCAGCCGCTATCGGTCCGAAGAACTCAGCGGTAGACAACATCCTCACGGGTAAATCACCTAAGGAAGAAGAGAAACCGAAGGATGAAGAAGATGAAGAAGGGAAGGACGAAACCCCTTAATTGAACAAAAAAAAAGATGTAGCGGTAGGATAGCCCCTCCCACGCCTACTGGCGTGGGAGGGGCTATGTGCTGTGATTACAACGCTGCTTTACGGGTCAGAAACTCTTTCAGAAAACCCGGTGGTTCTTTGGTGATCATGAAATCGCCTTCCCGAACCGGTGAACGATGAACGTAGATCTCGCGTCCATCCGCTGTGAGCAACACCCGTACATGCACCCCATTGGTTTGCGTGCGAGAGAAGAGGCTAGTCAAGGCCTCATGCAGTGGTTTCCCCGTGGGCTGATCCGTCAACACGCCTTCCAGTCGCCAATGGCTCTCCATCTCATACATCGTCCATGGCAACTGCGTGATCGAATACCGATCACAGAACACAGCTGGCTCAACCATCCGCTCCCGTTCGGCATCGTTCAGGGAATGCAAATACTGCGTCAACCCTTCACCTTGCAAAACCGACAGTGCTCGCAGAATGACTTCCTTGGCACTGCCTGCAACGACCTCCGTCATCTTCTCACCGAATTTCTTCGTGCAGAAGGTCGGGAAAGAGGCCCAATCTTCCACGAAGTCATCCAGGTCGAATCCCAGATACAGCTGTTTATCCAGATACCGATTGAAGGTCTCGGTCAGCCGGCGATCAATGTGCTGATACAGCTCCGGCGTCATGGCATCTTCATGTCGGTTCTGGTTATCCAGAACGGCCAGCAACTCCTCATAGGTCTGACACCGCCCTAAGGCCAAGAGCAACTGCAAGGCATGCGGATAGATTTGATCCGTGTGCACATGCTCCACGATGAACTCCAGAAAGTCTTTACCGTCCTCCAGGTCCATCCGATCACGCTCGATCCCTGCTTTGAACAGGGCGCTTCCCATGTCCGTGGCTTGAATCGGCTTGGCCAATTGCCGCGGTGCATTGGCGCGATCGAGTTCCAAGCGCTCCGTGTCCGACGTCAGGGCCGCTACGGTACCGGTCTTGCTGGGAACAAGCCGCCGCAGACTGCGAACGTTCGGTACCTCGATTTCCCGATTCCCGACCGACAGGTTGGCTTTGTAGAGCTTACGCAGTCGCTCATCCATCTCATGGGCGAGATAGTCCACTTTGGCATTCTCCTTCTCGATATCGCTCTTTTTCTGCACCGTCTCGATCGCAGTGCCATCAGGCCGCACGATATAGAACAGCATATAGTCGTCGCGATTGAAGACCTCAGGCAGTGTGGTGGGGGAATAGGTCGGGGTTTTCTCCGACTGATATGCTGGTGTCAGATAACTGCCATCGCCCACAGGTACATAATCGAAGGGCCGTTTCTCACTCGGCACCGGACGAGGGGTATCGGTTGCCACTGTCCGGTGTTCCGTGACCACTTCGCGCTCCGGCTCCATGTTCGCTTCCACGGCTTGCCGCAAGCTGCGATAACCGCTTGTCGAGGTGCTCTGTTTCATGGCGCCGGGCGATCCATCACTTACCCGTGACGGCTGATTGATGGTAGTAGCATTGAATCCTTGCCGACGTGGGGTGGTGCCTATGTTTGTCGAGGCCATTTCCCGCTCCCACGAAGGACGCAGGGTGGAAACGTCCACGGCCGGACCGGGCCGATACCCGCCGGTTCCTCCCGCACTGGCGCGATTGAAACCACCGCCCATCCGTCCTTGAGCTGGAGCACCATATGCACTGTTTACCGAACGATTGGAACGTTGGGCCGAATGCACGTCCCTGACGATCCGTCGCCAGTTGTTCAACCCCTCATGCAGCTGCGGAGCAGCATCGCTGGGAAGATACGATCGGAGATCTGGGAAGAGCTCCGTCAAGTTGGCGCAGGCTGCACTGACAAAGGGTTCTGCCTCGCCCTCGATGACAGCCACCACGTTGACGTTTTGCGGTGACTGCATCAGAAGCACTTCGATCCATGCCGTGAAGGCCATGACGAGTTCGGCGAATTGCTGATTGTAGAACTGTTGATCGGCCCAGAAATTGAAGGCGAAAGTACGCAGAGAGTTACGCGTGGCGTTGTCTTGGATCTGAACAATCAGATTGTCCACCAAGGCTTCGCCGAAGTCCGCCAACTGCCCCAGATCCAACGGTGGCAATCGAGGACGGCTGCGCACGATGTTACGCTGATCGACGTTCTCCGGATCGAATGGGATGGCGGGCTGAGAGCCCCGATAGTAGGATTGCATGATTGAGCTCACCTGGTGGTGGATGGGAAAGGAATTATGTACGACGAATGCGCAGCCCAACGTCATCGAGTAGTTCGCGGACCGACTCAGGACATTGAATGCAGCGAGTGGGTGAGAGCGTGACGAACGGATTGATGCGCTCGTGACCTGTGGGATCGGATCCACTGGGTGTCAGATACGATCCGCCGACAGCAATGGAGGGGTGGAGGAAGTTCGCCGGGTCGGTCAAACTGATGGTGCGAGCGCGCGGGCCGGATGAATTCACCTGCTTGCAGATACGTCCAGTGATCTTGAAGTACTTGCTGTCACCGGGTGACGACACCCCGGAATCGACTTCACCGTGGCCGGAGTTGATCCGCAGGATGGTGTTCTGGTTGATTTCGCTATTCAATCGCTCCGAAATATCCTTCGCGGTCAGGGCTTTCTTCTGATTGGCTTTGAGTCGATACATGAAGAGATTGATGCTGGCAACCAGATCTTTCATCACGTAGCGCAGCACCATCAGCTTCTTGCCGTACATAGAGGAAAGGTTGGGATAGGCGTCCACGATGCGTTTAGTGAAGTTGTCGATCAGATAGATGAACAGATCGTAAATGTCGTTGACCTGCAACCCTTCTTCGGATAAATCCCTCCGTGCTTCGTTGTCAATATATCCGTCGAGTGAATGCAGGTGTCCTTCGGCCTTATCGGCTAACTGGCCTTCACTCACACCGTGTCCATAGATCGAGATACCCAGCAAGACACTCCAGAGATACGTTTCATCGACGTCTTCGGCAACCAATCGCCGCGGGAAATAGTCCGCCACATAGAAGAAGCCCGCTGCCAGGTTGGCAGCCGTCTCGTTCCACTCGGGCCGAGGGATGGCAATGACCACATCGGGATTGACGTAGTTATTGTCCTTGAGCTTGAGTGGACGCTTGTGGATCGAGCTGCAAATGACCCAATCTTCCTTCGAATACTCTTCCCTGGAGATCGTTTCACTGGTCCCTATCTTGACGTGGGCATTGGCATACCTTGCAAAAGCTCCCGTCACTCCGAATTTGGCGAAGAGATAGTGAGGTAAGGTCGTGACGATGCGCGAGCCACCGGCTTTCGTACTCTTCTTGATATCGTGATGGATATTACTCCACACGACGTATCGACTCTCGGTGACTCCATCAACTTTGATGTGGTGTTGGAGACGATAATACGTGATCCGGTCACGAAAGATGGGAATGAAGATGTAGTCCTGACCTACGCTGATGGCGGTGTCGGCTAGTACCGGACAGATCGAACACATCGATCCGCGAATATGCATGATGCCGCCGTCCTCGATGATCGGCAGATACACATAACACTCCGGCAGCCGCTGCCCTTGCCAGGACAGTTGGATGGCAATCATGTACACGTCGGAACGGGCGATCTCGACCGTGGAGGGGCTTTGACCGCGTTTGGCGTTGACGAAGTACTCTTCCTTGGGGGTCAGTCGGCGAAGGCTTTCGTAGACCAATCCTTGCGGTAAGTCAGGCTGCACGCAGCGCCAGACGCGATCGAAATAATCCTCTACGTGCTCGGCTTCAGCCACGGCGAGGCCGTCAACGATCTCCTGATTGATTTGTGGCATGCGAGCCGTAATGGCGTCAAACAAGAAGTTATCCATCGGGAATAGGTCTCTCTTGGCGGGGGTGATGGGAGGTTGAGCTATAGCACACCATGGCGCTCAGGTGTGGAGAGTTCCGCGATTCTCGGACCTTTCATCTGACTTTCTATTTACTTCCTGTCTTGAGCTTGACGATCGTGCTGCTGATCGCTCCGCAAACGGTAAGAATACCCAAGATCCATTTACAAGCATCAAGAATATCTTTTCGGAAGGCGGCTTTCTCTTCCTGCTTGATTTTACGGAACGAGGCATCCTCCTGTTCGAAACGCAAGCGTTCCTTGCGTTGTTCGGTGGTCTCATCCCGTTCAAAAGAACGCTGAGTGGCCTCCCGTTTGAGTTTCAAATTCTCTCGCTCCAGCGCTTCCTTGGAGAAGCCATACGTTTCGGCTTCCTCCGGTGTACGATACAGACCGTATTGTTTCTCCGCCTCCTCAAGGGACATGTGATGGGCCACATACTCGGTATCCACACCGCCAACGAGGGAGGGCCGTGGATGCACCACATAAAAGCCATCGGCCATACTAGGTAGTGCGCGGCAGGGTACCCGCAAAACCCGACCTTGCCAGTTGATATACCGATCTGTCCGGCTGTTGCGATTATCCACGATATACAGCCCAATGCGCAGACTTACATCATCGAATTCCATGGCCCGCATGGCTGCTAAGGTACCATCCAGGGAGAACGGATGATAGATGGCATTGGAGCGAACATGAAACGAAACGACCACATCGAGAGCAGCGATATAGGCGGTGCCTCCTGATTCGACCAATCGACTCGCCGGTAAACAGTGGGCGATACGCGTGGCCTTTTTACTGCGATACGGCGCCTGCATGCTCATTTCTTTATTGATGCTGGCTAAAAGACGCTCGGCCGAAGAGCGCTCAGGATCAAACGGTACGTCGGAAGGATTGAGCGCGACATCGACTCGCCCGTCCATTTCAAAACCTTCCCGAAAGAAAATAGACCGATCGGTGGTAGAGCGTTGGGAAGGAATGGTGAAACGCAACCCGGTACGGGTGATGATGACCAAATCGCGCCCACTGTTATTGATGACGTCGGTGATGAGCGTGAGCTGTCGATCAATCTTAAGCTGACTTAAGATCTGATCATTAATGGCTTCGAGCTCCACCGTGGGAATTGTCCGGTTGGTTGTCATAAGAGTGAAATCGCTTGCGAAGCCAGGAACCAGCCTTTCGATCTTTCTGAAGGCTATCAAGGGAATAGTTAGGTTACCATTCTTCTTTGTTTCCGATGCGCCCTTGGCGGCATAAGTGCATAAGCGTCTCTCCCACCCCTTGCGGGGTGGGAGAGACGGGACTGCAAGGCTACTACGGCCTTCCCATACCACGAGTATCCAGTAGCGCCAGAGACGTCGTTGGAGTCGAGGAGGGTGACGTTGTGATTTAATCCAGCTTGCTGGATTAGACCACGTGGGTGTTGTACTGCACGGCCGTATCCAGCACCGTGGCCAGGTTCGTCACCGTGATCAGCGCGCCCACGGGCATCATGTTGACATGAAGCGTACGCGGCTGGACCATGGTTTCGATGGAGTTCGACTCGCCACTGCGGGTCACCTGGAGGGTCGAGACAAGCTCGGTCGACCAGAAGTGCGCACCCCAGGACAGCACGTCAGGCTCGGTGGAGTTCGGGCAGACGAAGGTCAGGAAGATCTTGTCGTGCATACGCGCGTCGAGCGATTCCTTGACGATGGCGTCATCGAACATCGGGGTGAAGGTACGGTCATCACCGGTCACCATGATGTGGCGAATCAGCCGCTGGTCGGTGCCGACGAACAGAATCGGCTTGGCCACCGGACCACCCAGACGCGCTTCCAGCGCCGGCTGGTAGTTCGACTGACGCAGCATGGTGAAGGACACATCACGGATGGCGTTGACGATCGCGCCCTGCACGTCCTCAGCCTTGTTACCCGAGGAAACGCTGTTGAGCGCAACCACCAGGTCCAGGGTCTTGGCCATGTAGAACGGCTGGACCATCAAGCGACCCAGACCACCGATATCGAAGGAATCATCCTCGCCGGTGACCACCGGGTACAGGCCTTCACCGTTCTGGATGAACGCTTCCATGTTGCCGAGCGTGTTGAACAACGCCGTGATCGCATTGTTGGTGTTGCGAATGCGCGCTGCCGTCACGATGGCCTTCAGGTCAGTCGCCTGGGCCTGCTGCCACGGATCGTTCGGACGAGCCACGGAGAACGGTGCACCGAGCGGAATGTAATAACGCTCACGCACCAAGGTGGTGTCCAGACGCAGACCACGGGTCCGACGGTTGGAGTTGGTGCGATTGACCTTGAGGGTGAAACCCGCAATGGTCAGCGGCGCCAATGCAGCGACGGCCGTGGCACCGGCACCAGCGGTCAGGCTGATGATGTTGTTGTTGGCGTCCCAGATCTGTGCCACCGTGACGCTGGCAGCGGTCACCGAAGCGTTGCCCTTTTCGGTATTCAGCTGACCGTTGACACTGACTTCCAGCGCCACGGTGTAACCGGCGGCCTGCACAGCAGCGAACATCGGCACCGCGGTACCATCGACAGCCATGGTGGTCGGAGTGATCAGGATCGCCTTGCTGTTGAAGGCCAGGGTCATGTCACGATAGTTGCCACGCAGCGCACGCTGCCACTGGTTGCCCGGCAGACGCAGGGTCTCGAACTGTACACCCGGCGCAGCAGCCACATGGGTGTCCATGACGATCGATTCCAGACGCACGGCCGAGTCGACGGCATCCTGGTTGTCCAGCACGCCCACACCGATCAGCGGCTGATACTGCGAGACGCCCAGCAGGTTGATCGGCACACCGATCTTCAGGGGACGGGTCGGCACGGAAACGCCGGCCAGTTCCAGGTAGCTGGTGGCCACCAGCGCGGCCGGAACCAGCACGGCATCGTTGGCACCGGTAGTGTCGGCATACGGGATCAGCTGGGTCGACTCATCCTTCAGGATGGTGTAGTCGACGTAGGCATTGATCAGGTTCTTCTTGCCCATGTTGTAGTACGACGGGCTGGTTTGGGTCTGGTCACGATAAACCAGCAGACGCGAAGCGGTAATCTCGACGCCAGCCTGCTCCGGTGGCACAACGAAGGTCTTGTACAGCAGTTCGCTGAACTCGTCCTGACGCTGACCGTAGATGTTGAAGGCGATGGAGTACGGCAGGAAATCGGTGAGGTTCTTGTTGTCGTAGGCTTCCATGGCCGGGCGGGTGCCCTGATCACGGTAGTCCATGCCACCGGCATTGCCGTAAGCGCTGTTCGGCGTGACCATCGGGGCACCGGGCAGGCTGTCGAAACGGCTTTCCAGGGCAGTACGGGCAAACGCTACCGGGTCACCGGCGGCCATGGCCACGTAGGCCGCTGCGGCCAGCGCATTGTCCCGAGCATACTCGTTGATATGCTTGTCGGCCTGGAATCCCATCGACTCCAGTCCAATGGACTGGAAGGCGGAAGCCATGACCTGTTTGAAGTCCTCACGGACGGAGGTCAGCTGATGCAGCTGGTCCTGGTTCAGCGACTCGGTCGACGCTACCAGACCCACGACCGGCATTGCCTTGGAAGGCAGACCTTCGCGGGACACCGTAGCACGCATGGTGTCGACCACTTGGGCCATGGTGGCAAGTTTCTTACTCATGAGTATCAGTTCCTTCGTTAGAACAGAGATGTGGGAAGGGCAGCAGCCGTAGTAGCCGTGTCGTCAAACACTTGCCGCCGAGGGGACATCCCCACAAGAGGAGATGACGCCATACCATTGTATTCATTCTTCCCTAGATATATCTAGGGAAGTCAATTTAAAGCAGGCTTTTACCCATAGTCATTATCCGTAAACTTACGGATAATGACTAATTGTTTACTCACCCGAGAGCGACCATAACACAGCGCAGACCACGCCGCGCTGTGGATGGAGTGAGTTATACGATACGATTACACCACGGTGTTGGGACGCAGAATGACGGAACGGGCTTGTAGATACCACCGCAGAAGGGGCAGCGGCGCGATGGATTCGAAAGGAATAAGCGCCGCCATTTGCCGCAACGCCCGCTCCGCAAAGCTGCTGATCCATGCCGCTTTACTGCGTGCGTCGAATGGCACGTCACCCGATCGATCGATGTAATGCACGAGTAATGTCTCGTCATCGAGAATATCGACGGTCAGCATCTTCTGGGCATTTTTGGCATCTTCGGGAATGACCTTGGCTTTGGTCAGTCGCCGTGCTTCCAGGAGATCTTCTACCTCACGTGCCTGCTTTCCCGATACCCACTGCTTGAGCGTAAAGGGAGGAGCGGTGAACGATGACACCAGTTCGATTGGCAGGAAGGCCGCCAAGTTCTTATTCATGTCAAGGTAAAAAGCCACATCCTCTTGCGATAGTGTGTTAAGGAGGACGGGCAAATCCAAAAGCGCCGCTGGTGTTTTGTTGGCCGCCTTCAATGCCTCGATCATCCAGGCGTCTGCATACAGAAGTTTCATTACCCATTCCTCTTGCGATCTGTTACCGATTGGAAATAGTTACCCATGGAACCTAAACTGCTTCTCATCAAGGCCATCACTTTGTTGTTCAAAGAGGCTTTGATCAAGGATGCACAGCATCGCTCGATTCCGTTACTCACTGAAATTGTCGATACCGTGAAACTACCGGAGACCGGCGCAGAGTTTGGCGGTTTGCGAGAACGGCTTCTGGAATTGAAGAAGACCGTCACTTGGATGTGTCAAAGCACCGACAACGCGCCCTTCGATCGGGCCTCGTTGCTTCAAAGGATACGGTTGATTGCTGGCGAGGACGACAGCGTCTATATGGCATTTGAGGTCGGTATTGGTGAAGGATTGGAAAAGCCGGACGAACTCATCAAACAGTGCAGTGCGATTCGTCTGGAACTCCAAGAGCATCTGGACACCAAGAAGTTCCTGGATATTGCTACCACGATGTATCGTAAAGCGGCCTTCGGTCAAGGCCCGGCCATCGGTACACGTGAGTTCATCCGCGATATGGCCCGCACATTGGGGGATCTCTCCAAAGGTATGGGCGGCCATCACAAGGTGAAAGGAATGGTCGATGAGGTCTTCTTCGAAAATGAAGAAACCACGGTCGATATCCTGTCACGTGCCAAAGACTCCATGTCTACCGATGGCGCTTTGCGCTTTGGTCAGTCAGCCATCAATGAAGCCTGTTACGACCATTCTGGCGCATTGCGTGGAGAGTTCTGGTTGGTCAGTGCTCTCTCTCACCATTACAAATCAGGATTTGGATTGGTTTCCTTCATTGATCTGGCCCTCTTCAATAAACCCTGGATGCTCGATCCGGCCAAGAAGCCATTGATCATCCATGTCTCTACGGAGAATACTGCCGATCAAAACACGATGACCGTTTATTCGATGCTGAAAGAGCGCGAAACGGGTGAGCCGTGTTCGGTTCAAAATGTTGATCCGGTTTATGCCGCACACTACGTAAAAGAGAAACTGAGTGTCAACGGCTACCATACGTACATGTGTCGAGTCGATCCTTCCGAGATGACCGTGTTCAATTTCTTTGATGTGATTGAACGCCTTGAACAGGAGGGATATGAAATTCATGGTTGCGTCGTGGATTACCCGTCGATGTTCGATAAGCGCGGTCTTGATAATTCGACCATTGGTGCTGACCTCAGAGACATCATGCGTCGCTTACGCATGTTCTTCACCAAACGCAAGACGTTTTGCATGGTGTTTCACCAACTCGGACCCACCGCCAAACAGTACGAGAACCAAGGTCTTCCAGATATTGCCAAGGAAGTGGCTGGAAAGAACCTTTACGACGGCTGTTCGAAACTCTTCCAAGAACCCGATGTCGATATCACCCTACACATTGAGAGAATTGGTGAAGTCAGTTATTTGACCATGCAGTGGGCTAAACATCGTAAACTCAAACGCACTCCTCGGCAGCATTGGTATGCCGCTATGCTCATGAGTGACGTCGGGGGATTGCTGCCCGATGTGAATCGATCCGAAGGTACACCGCCTAACTATGTGAGAGACCTTGCCCCCATTCGCCAAGGAGCGAATAATAGTTCGGACTGGTTTAAAGCTATTCCTAAAACAGCGTAAGTTCGTGAGGAGGAATGCCATGGGACGCCTGATCGTGTTCCTCTTCCTACTGATGAAGCATGCTTTCTTCGCTAATGGAGTTGATGTCGGCTATTCGGTGAGTCGACATCAACACTCGCACATACTGGCATGGTATTACCTGTCTTATCAGATTCTTTTGGAAGCCATGGGATCGCTCATGCTCTTGGGGTTTATCTATCTCTCCTTGAGATCATACCAACTCTGGCGATGGGAAACCTTTATGCTAGCCGAAGGCATGGGTCAGGCGCTGGCCTGGGGGATGGAACGTCGGGCTAAGATCGATCGCCTTTTTGCAACGCATGTGACAGCTGAGCTATCTTTTCTGGCACTTTATGCGATTCTCACCATCGTACTGTATCCTTTCTGAGATAAAAAAAAAGATAGGTAAGCTTACGCCCCTCCGCTCCCTATTAGGGAGCGGAGGGGCGTAATGGCCATTATGTCATTATTCAGTTGAACACAGGGGTATCGTAGATCGATGTGTAATAGGCGGTACACAGCCTGGCCGCACATTCAACAGTCAGCGTGGTTTTCGGTGCACCCACGCCACGGTGGTATTGGTCCACGCTTCCCTTCAAAGTTTTCATGGCATGGTACGCTGCCTCGATGATGGGCGATTGCCGCGGATTGACGAGGCGTTGGGTGGAGAGCACGGCTTGAATGTTTGCATTGAGATCGTCTTCATAGGGCAATAAAACCCGACGTTTACCCACCAAAGCCATCGGTAGGACAACGACCCCTATGTGAAACCTTTCGGCTGGTCGTGGAATAGGCATGCGCGTCATGAGATGAAAATGCACCGGTACGTTGGAATCGAATGCGCGATAACGAACCAGGTTGTTCTGCAAGGCTCGAAAGGGCACCTTCAGATGATCCGCGATCTCTTGCAGCTCCTCATTGCCGTAATAACCGTGTGCAAGAAACGTCAAGCCGATACGTTCAATTTTCGTTTGGAGGGACGGGGTCATGTGTCAGATCGCCGACGACGACAGCAAAGATTGCTGGTACTGTTTTGACAACCGGTCGTAATGGCCGAAGGGTGTATACGCTTGCTTGTTCTCCACCACCGCCAAGGGGCGAATTTGATGGATGGCGTAGACGGCCTGAAATACCGCCATGACGCGATTGCCGATAGGCAGCGTCGCGTAATATCGATTCTCAAAACGATAAGCGTAGGCGCGCTGAGTTTTCGGCTCAGAGCGTCCATCAAGGACAATGATGACACCGTCGGTGTCCGGCACATCTTCCTCGGTCAATCCAAAGAGATCGACGGCGCCCGGCTTCCCGTGGAAGAAGGTCTTGTGAAAGAGATAATCGGTGAATCGTTCCCAAAGGGATACTTTTTTGCAATGCATGATAGATACCTCGCTTGATGGGGTAGTGCCTGTGCATAGCGGTAGTATAGTTCTCTAACTCCTTTATCTGTGGGTCATTGCGATTTCTATACCGTAAGGTATGACTCCAGATTAAACCCTTGTTTCTGGTAGAAAGGACCTTTTACGTATGGCTAGCCTTGTCAAACCCCGTATCATTGTTTCTGCTTCTCCCTATCCGTACCCGGATCTAACGCTTCCACCCCACACGATCCTGATGGATCTCTTGAATGAGATCAACGCGTCTCGTCTTCCACGTCCCTTGACCACCGATGTTTGTGTCTGGGGTGACCCTGCCCCGTACGGCGGGACGGCGGCCAATACCCAAATTCCTTTCGGCACGTCCCTCCCATCGGTTTTCGGAACCGGCGAAGCCACGATCTTCTATAACCGTATCGATGTGTCACAGGTGATCGCAGCGACCCAACCCGGTACGACCGCAACCATGATGAGTGGTGTATTGGGCGACCTGAACAGCTATTATGGCCTGAATCTCCAGGCGAGTGACATCATCGATAGTGCTATCACTGGAGGGGTTGGTCGGCTTAATATTGCGACCAGCAGCATCATTTATACCGGCAATATCATTTTGACCTTTGCGGCAGCCCCTACCGCCTCGGTGGCCACATTCACCGCGGCTGTGGATGGAAGCATTCCGCTGGAAGTCCACTTCACCGATACGTCGAACGATGGTGGCGCCGTCATCTCGGCATGGGCGTGGGACTTTGGCGACGGTGGTTATTCATCAGTACAGAGCCCGACATACACATACGGTGCAGCTGGTACCTACTCGGTGACCTTGACTATTACCGATCCCAACGGAACATACACATCGATACCGCAGAACGTCGCTGTCTTTGCAACATCGACGCCGACCGTCACGTTCGATGCCGCAGTGGATACCGGCAATGCCCTGTTGGTCCACTTCACCGATACGTCGAACGATCCGAATTCGACGGTCACAGCGTGGGCGTGGGACTTTGGCGACACCACCGGTACTTCGTCGCTTCAGGATCCCAGTTACACGTACGCAGCGGCAGGAACGTACAATGTTGTCTTGACCATTACTGACGCCATTGGCAGCTATCCGTCGGCTCCGGTAGCAGTGACCGTGGCATAACGGCACAGTCACTCCTCCACTCGATGCCGAGTGGAGGAGTGACTGCTATGCCTTAACCATCGGTTCCAGTTCGTTCAGATTCGGTGGAAGACAGCTCCTCGTCCAATGCGGCAACGGATTCCGTGACGTTCGAGGCGTATTCGATCACCAGGACCTTGCCCGGCTTATACACTTCCAAATGAGACCCTTTCAAATAGGTTTCATTGAAATGCAGAAAAGCCAGCGCTGGTGCTTCAAGAATACGACGGAATTCTTTTACCTTGGCCCACTCCAAATCATTCTCTACCTTGCGGCGAAGTTGGCGTGCACCCGGTTTATTCAAAGCGCGCTCGATGGAATAACGCCATGCGGTGGATTTGTTAAACTCCCCACTGCCACCGACGATGCGTCCATAAAGCCAATTGAAATCATCCCAAGTTAGTGGTTCAATAGCTTCCACAAGGATGTAATTGTATTCGAGGGTATCCTCATACGCAAATGCGTGAGGAAATTGACGCTCATCCAAATAACGAGCGATGGAAACTTTGTAGAGCTTCCCGTCATGCCACCCGGGGGTACCGGTATCAGTGTTTCCGTTAATGAATTCTTTCATTACGGCAGTGAGTGTCGATGCGAACAGATTGATCTGGCCCATGAGCGTTGGATTCCTTGCAAGAGAGTCGGCGGGTAAGTGACCTAAAGTCGCGATGAATCGCGCAGAGTTAGGTCGCAGACTCTCGGGAAGAAAAGATCCCCTTCCCTAAAGGTTGCTGCATAGGAATGAATGTAGTTGTCGCGAAACGAGTAACTCCTTGCATGACGTGAAGCCCCTGTAATTGGTGGGTGAAAACTAGTTGTTAGGTTAGTGCGGTTTGAGCATACTTCGCGAGAAACGCCAAGAGCCGTGACTGGGCGTCTCCGTTATACAAATTGACAGTCGGAATACGGTGTTTGCGAGCTACCTGCCACGCTGTGCGAGTACCGCCTTCAATATCATCTTCACCTTTAAGCGGTGCCCAGCAGTAAAGGCGCTCTGAAGGAGTCTTTAAATCCTGACCGAGGGGTTGAAACATATTGCGTGTATGTAGTGCCCATACACCTCGTTTCTCACGAATACGGTCTCCTAAGGGGTGGTAATAAGTGATGGCATCCTTGGCATGTTCGTATGGTGAAAGTAGCGGCGTGTTGATATAGCCGCGACTAAAGTCCTCATATTTCTTCGGTCCGCCTTGGATCGGTGCAAACCCATTCCACGGAAGATAGATTTCCAAGGAGAGGTCGGTCAATGCTGTTCCAGGGCGATAATGGGGATGGGTCAATACCCCGTGTTCAATGGCCTCATCGGCTCCTTTCGCACCCCCTGAACGCCACTGGTAGCCGAGACTATACGTCACTCCCGCAAAGATCGTCAAAAGACGACAGGCATTCGGCGGTGTATCTCGAGAACCCACTCCGGTCAACCATCCTCGAAACACGGTAGGGGGCGGTAATCGACTCCAGTGCTCAGGCGTGTAAAGATCCAAGACGGCACTCATGATAACTAGCCCTCGTCGTGTGGTTAAGATTTCGTTGCACAATGATGAGTGCACTGCTTAACATTCCCCACGGTATTGCGAAAGTTTATCATTCTTGACGGTTCGCGTAACTCTTTGAAGGCTTTACACATTCTTTTTTTCTATTCCTTGGAGACGGTTATGCCTCGTGTCGCTCCACGACTATCTGCACTTTTCGACCCAGTGGCTACCTTGCTTGGGATCGTCGATCTGGTCAATCCATCGCTGCCTTTGGTTTTATCTCCAAGTAATGTTACCGTAGGCATTCCTATACCCATGCCTCAAGCGACAGCATCAGTGAATACCTCCGTCGAATTAACCGCCACTGTGGGTCAAGGGTATAGCGGTTACGCCACGGTCTATTACCAGCGTCAAGACGTAGCTGTTTATTTGGCGGCTGGCGGTGTTTCCGCACCTACCCTCGATGCCCAGGGGCTTGCGAGCTGGACAGACGTCTTCACAGCCCTGAATGCGCGTTACAATACGGTCTTCACTGCGGTGGACATCCCTGCCGAAAGCTTTCCCTTGCATCTCGACAGCACCACACTTTCGATACCCATTGGAGAGCGGTCATTGCTCTTCACAGGAAGTTTCGTCCTGACCTTATCGAGCATCACACCGTATCTGCCAGATATCCTCACGGTCTCAACATTGAATGGTTTGATTGCGCCACCTGCGCCGCAGTTGAACGCAATGGTTACCGCCCAAGTTATCGATGGGCTGACCTTGGTCCAACTTGGTGGTTGATACACTGTATTTCACTGCTTTACTTCAAAGGGAATATTCATGAGTTCCAATACCGGTCCCGTCCTATACGGTTTGATTCAGGCCGTTAATCCAACACTCACTTTGACCTATGCGCAAGTTGCTTTTGAAACACCGGCTATAGCCACTGCCACCCAAATAGCGCAGTATGGACGCAATGCGGTTGTCGATATATCAGCGGCGGGGTATGGTAACCCTGTCTCCATTTATTACGATAAGGTTATCCTTGCCAATAGCCTGCCGTCGCCTGTCTTTGGAGCCAATGCATCCGGCATTTCGTACATCTTATTGCCACAAGGAGCCTACGCAACTGCTGTTGATTTCGCCACAGCGATACATGCGCTTGGGTACCCTGTCGATGCTTCAGATATTGCCGTTCAAACAGTGACTGATTACTGGACAGTTACCACAGAAGCAAACTATGCTTCCCTTGCAGGAATGCTTCTTCCGTGGAATAGCAGTTTGGGATTCACCTCGAATGTTTGGGTAATCTACGGACCGGCGGCGTCTTTGAATTTGGCTACAGTTTTTCCGAGCACGTGGAATGCGACAGCAGGTACGCAGAAAGGCGATCCGTCAACAGCCTTGACGACATATGCCAATGTGCTTCTAGCTAGCCAATCCCTACCTATTCTCCAGCCTTTAACTCGAGGAATGGCAACTTACAGTGGGTTGACTGTTTTAGACCCGACGACAAGTGCAAGTTATGGCAATGCAGAGGTGTCAGCCATAGTTACAGCAGCTGCTAATCCCAACTATCCGACATTAAACACTGCCGACTATGGTTTTCGAGACAAGGTGCCCTACTATCCATTTTATACCGGTAGTCAGACGGTGTACTATGATCGATTCGATCCAGCTATAGCCGGCGATGTGACGAATAATCTCTTTCAGTACTATTCCGTAGCGACTCCGGCCAGCCCACAGCCAATGATTCCCTTAGGGAATCTTCTCGGAAATTCAATCAATACATCCGCGGATCTTGTCAATTGGCTTTTAAGCCAGGGAGTGATTTATCAGCAGCCGCCGCTGTGGGATGTTTCGGACATACTGGTTGAGCCACTGCCGCCCTATGGAACCGGCGGTACTGTGATCTATAATCTCACTTTTAAGAATTCGTATTCTGTCAAGGATGGCTCAGTGCCACTTCTTCTCTCGCAGACTGGTCCCGATATGTCCGTGATTGTAGCTGGTGTAACCAGCCTGCCATTGGTGGGCGGAAATCTACCAGACGGTAGTTCAGTTGCATCACATTACAGCAACACTAATAGCTTCATCACCCCAAACTCGGCTGATATCGCTACGATTTTCTTGACGTACTGGGGATGGGCCTACACCAGTTCCGACGATGTACAAAATTGGGTTTATTCTGATGAACTGTCGGCGGCGGTGGTTCCAGGTAGTGAACTTGCGACATCCACTGCCGAAGCTACAGCGAACGGTGGATCCGCATGGAAAGCTATCGTTGAAGTTACCTCCCCGTGGGGATCCACATTCCAACAACAGGTATACTACGATAAACTAGACATTTCGCAGCTGTGGATCAATGGACTATCGGCTGCTGTTGGCGGAACGGTAACTTTATTCACCGATAGCTTTAGTTTCGGGTTACCGATGCGTGTAATCGACTGGATAGCTTCATCGTCGTTGTTTTTCGAGCCAGGAAGTGATGGCGCATTGGCGTATTCAGTGAATACGCTAGCAGTTCTTTCGAATGTTCTGATTGTTTCGGAGTTTACTAATCTTTACGAACTGACTACTGTGGGAGTCGATGGTAATATCACCTTTACGCTGGTAGCACCGTCTAGTGCAACGATACAAACAGGAAGCCTTACAGTGGTGATTAAGAACGATACTACCTTGACACCGCTGCCAACGTCAGCGTTGTATATCAGGCAGGCTCTTGTGAAGTAGTATAGCTCACGACATATTCCTCTCTCCGGATTCATCCGGAGAGAGGAATATGTTTCATCACTTGGACACACGCAATTGGTCGAGGGCTTTTTTGACTTTGGCTTCGGTGGCTTTGTCGCGCTTACCCGGCTGCTGATAAATCACGTTCTTCAAGCGAATCGGGAAAGGCAGCTGGAAGGCATCGTCCGTCAGTACGAGATTGAAGGTATTGACTTCCAGATCGAGTTTGACCCAGATGTTATCTCCATCCGCATCCTTGGGTACATCGATTTCCCAAACCATGGCTTTAGGGAACTTCCCCCGAACGGCCACTTTGGCATCGAGATCGGCGGGATCGTACCCCTTCCCTACTGGAAAAATGTAACGGCGTTTAATCAAGCCATCCCCTGTGGTCTTAAAGATCTCCAGCATCTTCTCACCAGCCGACGCATCAAGGTCATTCTCAGCCTCAACGCACCCTTCTTCACCCTTTACGAAGGACTTGATGGTCAAGTGATAGTTAGCTTCTTCCGCAACGAAGCTTTTTTCCGTTTTCTTCCAACCGATCGTTTTGCGAATGCGGACGGAGATTTCACGATCCTTCTCTTTGGCTGGCACGAGAATGCGATACTGCTCTTGATCTTCGAATGAGGTGGCTTTATCGAGATCGTCTTTGTCGACCATTTGCCCGAAGAACACGTATTCGCGCTCCACGCCGTCTACCGAGGGCAAGGCTTCAGTCGTAGCCGTGAGGCGCTGGATATACTTGGCAAGGAGCGTGCGACTCATGGAGAAGGTTCCTGGGGCTTAAAGGAAAGGCAGTACTCGAGCTCGATGGAATCGATCTTGCTCGCCGTGGGTGACGGCAAGTAATCTACATACCCGTCAAGTACATGTGTGACGCTGTCATAGCTTAAGTGAAAATGCAGACAACGCCACGGGTCCGTCGCAGGAAAACGCAACCCACTATCGAAGTACCGCAGGTGGGGATGCTTACCATCCCCTTTGCCGAAAGCGCGCATGCCCTTGGGAAAGGTCAGCTCCAGTAAAGGCGTATCGTCGGTGAAATGCACGTAGATCCGTTCTACAGCAAGCGACTGGAACGCTTGATCATCTGGATAGGGGTAATGCTCCGAGAGCGTCGTAGGAAAATTCGCTTCGATGGGAGCGGTGAAAAGGCGAATACCGCGTTGAAAGGCAGCCATAGGGTACTCAAGTGGGAAAGCGTCACAACCTATCTCACGGTGTAAAGAAAAAAAAGAAGATAACGGCATAGCGCCCTCCCGTCCTGTGAAGGACGGGAGGGCAATGGTTACGGTAGATCGGTTTCTTCCAAATCGTTATTAGGCTCCTGTTCATCCATCGCTTCGAGGGCTTCGAGAATCAAGCCGCCGTCAGCCTCACCGTGTTTCTCCACCTTATCGATCGAGGCCACGATCGCCAGCAATGCTGGCGCCTTGTAATCGAGCACGTAATGCTCGATACCGTCAGTGAGGTGATAACGCGCATGCCCGCGAGAAGTATCCTCCGGGATCCAATGCTCCCTGACCAGTAGTCCTGTTTTTGACAAATACATCATCAGGACGTAGTGGATGTTCGCAATGGCCCTCGCTGGAAATTTCGGATGGACCATCAGGGGATAGGCACCCAACTTGTTGATGTAGTGGTTGGGGTCCACCGGTCCCATGGCTTTGAAAGGTACATCAAACTGATTCGGTTTAAGATAGTCCGATACGTCATCAGCCGTCCTGTCATCGACATTGAACAGTCGCGTCAATGTCAGGAATGGCGATGATATCATCGCCCCTTCGCATTGACGCTGATGCGCATTATCGAACATGGACGTCTGGGCAAGGAGCGCCGGCAGCTTCTTAGCTGCCGGATGACCTTCAAGGTCAAGACTGAATGTCCACTTCATCGCTGGACCCTCTTCTGGGCGATCCACATCCACCTGCACCGCCGCGACAATGACGTCACCCACACCGATCATCAGCCGGCTCAGTCCCATCCAGATGTGGAGGTCATAGTCGGGCTTGCCATCCGCATCGAATGCCTTATCCATCGCCGTGATGGCGCTGAGGATATCTGTGGAAAACTCGCCGATGGGTGAATAAGGTGCACCTATGGCGATGGCTAAACCTCGATCATAGATGTCCTTCATGAAGAACATTCGGCTGAAGAAGAATGGATTGGTCGACGAAGACATGGAGGAGAATCCTAAAGAGTGATAGAGTTACGATGAGTGAGTCGATGCCACGTAGGCCATTTCGGTCGGCGGTACGATGTGGATCGGATGGGGTCCATAGAAGATTTGTCGCCCGATGGTCCGATGATACGGGGCGGAACGAGGGCGATAGGCTAGGTACGACGCATGAAAGAACAGCGCATCTCCTGCCAAATTGGGGAGTTCTTGCGCCATGACCGCCCGTGCGATGCGCAGGGCTTGGGCCATTTGAATGCGATTGATCGAGGTACCGCCATGGCAGGCCCAGCTGAATTGACAGAGGACTCGGCCGCTACGGGTGCGGGAGCGCTGATAAACCACTCCACAGACGGTACTAGGGAACCGTATATCACGTAGTCGATTCATCACGACATATCCAACTGCCGCCTGGCCTTGAGGGGGTTCGGCTCTGGCCTCATGGTAAATCGCTTGCGCCATGCAATGGGTCTGACGCTCCATTTCATTCAACACCGGTCCAACGTGAACCGATGGATGAAACGACACCGTATACGCGAGGTGCTGGATGGGTCGGTAATGCCGACTCCAGTGGACTTTACGGCGAGAAAGCCTATGCCTCATGCGATGGGGACGGTGGTATGCGTACACCGCGGAATGCCGTTGGGTGTGACGATACAGATGACGTATGTGCCGTGAATGCTTTACTTCGTTCCGAGAAATTCGGGACGTATGGAAACGATGCCTACGACGGTAACGCACCCAGTGACGATGGATTGTGCTGGAGCGGTGATGGAGAACATGATGATACCGGCGATACCCGTGCGTAGGATGAACGTGAGAGTGCGCGTAAGCGTTGACCGAAATCAACAGCAAAAGCATGAGAAGAACAAAAGAACAAAGTTTGCGAACCATGGAAACGGCTCCATTACTTACGCAGGCGGTGAATACATCAACCAAGCGCCTGCTTCGATATGAGAGTCGGTCTTAGAGACAACATTGGTGCAAGACCGGACGGATGACTGACTATCTAAACTTCGAAATACCTCTTTTGGTTGGATGAATAAAATAGCTCCCTCTCGGCACTGATCGATCAGTGCCGAGAGGGAACCCGATAAACTCAACAGGTGAAACAGTTATCTGGTTTACTGCGCTGCGGTTTCCGTACCGCTATCCTCGCCGCCGACGATCGACGAAACATTGGTATCCGCTTCATCGATAGCTGGTGCAGCGGTAGTACCTTCCTCGGTCGTTTCGGTATTCGTGACACCAAAAAGACCCTCGACCTTCTCCACGGCTTCTTCGACAAAAGCTCCGACCTTTCCGAAACCTTCCTCCAGGCTATGCTCGACCTTCGCGAAAAGGCTTTCGCCGGGTGCAGCGGTCGTTGTCGTGGCGACGGTATCCACCGGTGCGTCCGTGGTGTCCACCGGAGCGGCGGTCGTATCGACCACAGGGGTCGTGTCAACGATCGGAGCTGTATCGACCACCGGCGCGGTTTCGGTCGTGTCAGTCACATGGGTGTCAGTGGTGACACCCGTGGCCGGCGAATCGACAGCGGTTGTTGTGGTATCGGTGCTGGGCGTATTCATGTAAATAACTCCTTGGAATGGATGGGTACGACGTACTTCGTCGCATAAAACTTACCAAGGAATAGAAAATCTACACGCTCACCGGCCGAATATCGCACTGAATACTGCACCCAACCCCAAATCATCGATGACCTTATCCATCAGAACCTTTTCGTCTTTCGACATATCAATTCGCATGATGTCGAGCGGATTTGGCACGTGATGTGCCGGTTTGAGTCCGGGATCATTACCCGTCGCTTGTAGGAGCAGCGTGCGTTCGCCTTCCGGACACATGTCGAAAGGATTGTTTCTACACTGATCGCACATGTCCAGGTGGTTGTGATAGACATTGTCGTTCATAGCAGATACCCTAGCTGAACATCGGAGGGAAGACTCAAGAGCGGTGGTCCAGAGGGCTTCGAGAAACGCATATGGCCCGAATAGGTGCTGATCTTTTCATCCGCACCATCGTTGATCCAATGCCCAGAGAAGAAATCTTCACGCACGCCATGGTAGTCCAGAGTTTCTTTCAATGGAAACCAGCGATCATGGGGTTCACTGGGGGGTTCGTAGACGAAAGTCAGATGAAGCCCTGTCAAATACGGAATCATCGAGTGGTAGACTTCCTCACCTCCGCAGATGAAAAGCTCAACATTGGACTGGCCTTCCGTCAATGCAAGATATCGGTTCACCGCATCCTGAATCGACATGACGGGAACCATTCCATCGTACACACTGGCCACCGGTGCCCGAGTCAGAACGTAATTCTGCCGACGTGGAAGCGCTTTCCCGATGGAATGGGCAGTCTGAGACCCCATGAGTACTGCGTTCCCTGTGGTGAGCTCCTTGAAGCGCTTCATGTCTTTGGGAAGCTTCCAAGGTAACGTATTCGCATGACCGATGCCATTGTCGCGACGATCACAAACTACGATGGCTTCGATATGGAGGGTTCGCATAGTAGATATCTCAGGTGGGGTGTGAACGATGGTATCAATCTTTGGATGGACTGGGTTGTAACTCTGAGTTGGTCTGGCTGAGCAATACCACGTGTTGCGTCAGTCCGATGAAGTCGTGGTCGAAGAGATCACCAATGATCTTACAAATCCGTCCAGAACGCTCGGCCAGATGACGCATTTGTGTAGCCATGTGTAACGCTTCGGGTGCAATGCTGCGAGAACGGCGAAGTTCATTAAGTGTCCGTTGCGAAGTGAATATCATGCGCCGATGAACCAGATGCATTAAATCCATGACACGCGAGGCACGGCGGTGCTGTAAAGTGACCAATCCGATAAATACATGGAAAGGTCCAAAGTTATCCTTCTCCCGATGAATCATGAGCCATGCCTTGATATCCGCCAGCTCTTCTACGGCATCGTCGAGAAAGGCTTCTGCCTCGACCAGTATCGCCCGTAAATACTCCAAACGCGTCATGCCATTCTCCTTCCACTGCACTCAATGAAACACTCACACGTTAATCATTGAGTTAGGATGCAGGAGGCGTCAGATCGTCCGGGACGCTCACGTGGTAGGTGCGATGATGGATCTTTTCATCAAGTTTCCGTGTCTCACGGTGATATGCTGTACTAAGCAGTGTGGTCGCTGCAAAGGAGATCATCGCGATGGAAAGATTCGATAACAGATCAAGATCATGTCGGCGTGCGAATGCGGTATGATCAAAAAACACTACCGATGCCGCGATGAGTGCGAGCAAGATCGATAGCTGTGCCAGAAATTTGACTGTCAGCTTTCGTTTAGAGCGCCGAAGTTCATTTAACGTCAAGTGGGGGAGATGGCGTGTAGGATCGATCATCGACTTAACCTTACAACTGGAAGGAAGATTAGGGTATCGGATGTGTCGAGTGAGACAGGATCGCCGCAATATGCGCCTGCTCGGACTGGTAGTTACGCTGTGCACGGGCGTTGGTTGCAGGGGTCCCAGAAAGTGGAGTTGATCCCCATGGGGAAGCCACCGTCATCGGTTCACAGATGTAGGCGGTATCGCGGCGTTGCACTTGGTGAAGGGCAGAAACCCCACGCAGGCAGACTGCCTGCGTGGGGAAAGCATCACGAAACGCCGGTTGTCCCGTGTGGACGTTGAACACGAACCAAACAAGAACAGCGGCATTCATGGTTTATCTCCTTCGAGGGATGTAGCTAGCGCGCTGCGGAGGGGGCGGGATTGACAACGACACGTTTTTTGTGTAGTTCTTGATGAACTTATCAAGCGACTGCAATGTCTCAATGATTTCATTCATCTTTTCTGGCGCTATAGGAGTGACGACATTCGCATCGTTTAGCGAAAAACCGGCCACCAATCGATCTTCCAGTCCCTTTTCTCGCAGGAAAGTATTGAGCGCTCGCGCATAGCGATCGGGTTGCCTTTCCTTAAGCAATGCTAACATGAACAGCAGGACCCGAGCAACACGGGGTCCGAGAAATTTCTCCTGTATCTTTTTCGGATCAGCCTTGGTTATGAACGTGACCAGGGTAGGAATAAAATCTAGGATCTCGATATACGTATCAACCCATCGGATCGTATTTTCGAACACCGACCTAATCAGCGATGGACCCACTGCATCGTTAAGTGCGGTGATAACCTGAAGAATCCCCGTTGTCTCGCTGGGTATCGCTTCTTTCCTGAAAGGGCCATAGAGGGCCTTATGAAAGAAAGCATTCTTACCCGAACCCAGATAATTGTTGACCGCTGTGATGCGGTAGTGCTCCGCTAATGCGAAGAACAGCACTGCATCGAGCCCTTGGATCGCAAACGTCCGACCCGTGGGATGCAGTGAAGTGCGACCACTCATCGTGTTAACGACGGGAGAGGTATACAACCGCTCTTTGGTCAGCGCTACTTGCAGTTTGGTTTTGAGTGTCTTTTCGAGCGGGGTCATGGAAATCCTTGCGGGGATGTGCGGAAGAATTAGAGTGTGTTGGCATCTTGAACTAACTGAAGTGTCAGCAAAACCTGAGCATCGCCAATGGCACCGGTGACGTCCATCAGTTTCGCATTCATCGTTGCAATTTCTGCATTTGATACATTCTTGCTAACCAACATTACGATGATTCGACCCGTCATGGTAAGGTGGGTGGCCTGGAGTGTAGCTGCCTGATACAACCCTTCATAGGGCTGAGCGCTGTAAAGCGCGGCTACCTGACGCTCCATCCATGTAAGGTACTTATCGATGTCAGTGAATTGGATGGTGTTATCCGTGCCCATAAAAAAACCTCACTCGGTCATTTGACCACTTTGAGCCATGCAGGACGGGATTTCTCGGCCGCCTCAGGCGTGGGTTGGGATTCGAGGGGTTCCTCGATGGCTGGTGTTTGTGCTGCCGCATCAGCAAGATGCGGTATCGAGACTTCTGCCACGGGAGCGGATTGAACGAACATCATGCCCAACCCCGTACCAGGCGCATCAACGGTTGTAATCCCGACAATGGCATCCATGGGGAAGATCACGGCGTGCGCCTTTCCACCAAAGCGCATATTGCCCGATACCTGCGTATCGGTCATTTGAAGATTGGGGCAAGCAGCGTCAGCGATGTTGAATAACATAGTGGCCGTTTGCTTCAGATGTGCTGGGCATATCACGCCGGAATGTTGAACATTCACCACGATATGCGGGCGGGTGCCGTTGGCCACCAGCCATTCCCACATGGCCCTCAAGAGATACGGTTTCTGATCAGTCATTTTGACAGGGATACTCATGGCGGATACTCCAAAGGGTAATGTGGTTTTCAATCCCTTTTTAAAGAGGCTGAAAGATCAAGTGGGTGTGGAGGTTCGGAAGGGGGTAATCACCAACTGACCAGCGAAAGAAGTGACGGACGTCTTTTCCTCGAACGCGCAACGCTTCCAATAAATCCTTACCGTTCTCCACAATCAACAGGGAAGAAAGCGTTGGTGCTGAATGGCGGAAGATATCGTCGTAGGTAGCGATCGTATTGCCAGCAGGAATCGAGATAGATCCTTCAACGATGGCATCGGCATACCCTTTCAAGGCTTCAGGATGCACCAGGAGCGTCGTAGGAAATTCGATAAGCCCAAGGAGTAGTCCCGGTAACGAAGGGAGTCCTAATGCCGCTATCTCGATGGGGTAATAAATCGTAGAGGCTTCCTGCGCCCACGTCGTCGCGTGAAACAACGAACGAGCCTCCTCGTGGCGCTGCCGTTTCAGGCGGTTTTCTCGCAGATCATTCTTGATCTCAGCCATGCATTGGTCAAAGAGCGACATGCCGTGTCTCCTGCTCTCTCAGGTAATTCATGGCGTGCGTCAGCGATGCCTGGAGCGTCTCCAGTGTCTCGGCACTGATCGTCTCTTTCTGTTTCGTGACTATCAGTAGCCGATCGAACTTGGTGAGCTTGCGAAGGGCATGGTTCAGCGTCGCTGCATTGGGAAACCATTGGGATGCCAAGGATTGCACCATGGCTTCTTGCGCAGTGAACTGATACTTGTGGTATAAGTACAGATACACCGTGGCATGCAGGTCGTGCAGTTCCTCATCCAGCTGCTGAAGTCCATAAAGCATCATGGCTTCATTCGTGCGCTTCGTTGGATCCTTTGGATGCCACGACGCATCGCCAAACCGAATGGCTTTGTTGGCCAGTTTGATGATGGTCGCGACTTCCAACGAGGCTTCACTGGCTTCTTCGGAGATTTTCAATAAGAGGGTGTCGATGGCTAACATGGAAATCATCCAGGAGAAGAGGTGGAGTGATGAACGATCAGATCGTCGAAGTGCCTTCCACGTTACGAGCCAGGCGTTCACGGGTCCGTGCTTGCAGACACTCCAGGGCGCTTTCGAGGTGAGCCAATGCATTCCCATTGGCCTCACAGGCATAGGGTCCGGCCTGGAAGCACCGTAGCCGATCAATGTTGATGGCGATCAAGGCTTCGATCGAAACGCCATTGACGCCACTCTCCTTCATCGGACCATTTTGGAACTTGATGCGAGCCAGTTCGTGGAGTGACGAACTGCGAAACTCAGCATGCTCTTTAATGATGCCGACAACATAATCATGATGGCCACCGCCTGCTCCTGGCTCATCTAGTACAGCAATTTCCAACGCTTGGTCGAGTGGTCCGACCTTGTGGTCGGTAAGGCTACGGTAATAGGGACGGGACATGGACTGGCTCCAAATGAGAGGATGAACAAGACATATTAAGGGAAGTGGCGTGTAAGAAACACTGCTCCATTCACTTAAACTAAACTTGACTGGCCTTCGTCAGAAACGAAAAGTTCGTTGAGGATGGTTGCTAGGGCTCGGGCCTGGTTGATGTCAGATGAAGCGAAACAGTCTGAAAGAATTGTCTTTCCTGTCGCCATCGCGCGATCGCGCAGTTCGATCATGAGTTCGGGATGATCCCCCGCCCAGCACCGCCACAGATCAAGATACGCTTCCCAGAGCTTCTCTCGTGTCATGGTAGGATCGAGCGGTGGTTTGCCTTTCCCTTCACGCCAGGAGCGGTAGCCCTTGATCTCAACTTGGTACGTATTCTCGATCGACCATCCGTTGAGTAAAATGGCATTGAAAGCACTGAATCGCTTATCACCCTTGGTGCTGACCTCATACCCACCGTAGCGGGACCATGTAAATTGACGGGCCATGAATGATTCCTGATTGATTTACGGAAGTGGGTATTGTGCTTTCTTTCCTTCGATTAACGCCGAGGAGTAGTGCGGACAAGGAAGTCTGGATCATCCTGAAAGTAACCCGAGCCGATGTGGGTGTCGCAGGTTTTATTGGTGCAGTACATCCACCAATCTCACGTTAGGCCTTCCGGATCGATCGACTCCCAGTTTCCTACATTACATGCAACCGTAATCACACGGCCCCGCACGCCTTCAGTGCCCCAGATCAGTCACATCACTGGGTGCTGCTACATGTACAGGAGCGGTGGATTCCTGTTCCAGTTCATCGCGAGAAACGACCCTACCTGTCGTAAACCCCAAGATTCCTGTATTACCACTGAGCAACCACAGCTGTCCCCGATTCACGCCGCGATGCAACGATCCCTGGATCGGAAACTTGGAACCTTCGATGTTTTCATACGACTGATCTTTCATGAAAATCCTTTAATGTTTGAAGATGGAATGTACTGAAGAACGGTAATGGAAATTACCTTAGCTATCGATCAGTGGCGAGTGACACCCGGCGGAGCAGCATCGGTATATTTACCTTCCGACGCGGCGGCAATCCTCAAGTTATTCAGGCAGAACAATGCCTCGACAGCCAGCGCTGTAACTCCCATCGCTACCCGGCCTACCCGTATCCTCATGAAATGGTTCGATGGATCAGGGTCATCCGTGTCGAAAAAGAAGTCGAAGGGAAAGAAGAGCTCTTCTTTCGAAAGAGGTTCTGGTGGATCAATCACCAGTTCATGACAGCTGGGGCCGTCTCCTGACGATTTCACCAAGCTACCGAGAGCCGCCAAATAGGGAAGGTAGAAAAGGCTGGCGCATATCGAACTACCCAACCCATTCGTTTGCACGTGATCCACGTAAAGGTTATTCAGTTCAAGAACGGATGCGGTTATCTCCGCCTCACCCTTCACATCGGGTGCCGCATGAACCAGATAGTCGTCGTCGCTGGGAAGTCGTACTACGGTAAACTGAGCGATCGGTGTATCGAACTTGGTCAGGATATCTCGATGACAAAAATCGATCTGGTACGGATTGGACCGAGAAGCCATGTCTTTATCAAGTGTGTATCGGAAACTGTACGGCTGCAAGCCGCCGTTAAGGCGTCGAACATGGCAGGTGAACTCGCCCATGTAGGCATCGTAGATCCGGCTCAGTACATCAAGCGCTTCTGTGTCGGCCGCAGGAATCGACAGGATGGTCTGCCGAACCTTCACGCGCTCTTCTTCCATCTCAGGCAACACTTTCTTGAGCTGTTGGGCATTAAAGAAGCGCTCGGCTGAGATAATCTTGTTGTCGTTGCTCATGACTTAGATTTCCGTGGCGGGTAGGGATCGTTCTGAATCCAGTCCCAACTGATGATGTCGATAATTTCATGCGTGCCATCTTCCTTTGGACACGTCATGGCCCGCAGTCCGAAGTAAGCCGGTTCGCAGTTGTCGAACCACTCGCACAACTCTTTACCGCGTGGTGCGAGTGGTTGCACTGTAGCGGTGATGTGTTGCACCTTGCCATCGATGCCATCCGCGTCCTCCACCATTTCCGTATGGAGCTTCATAATGCGGTGACTGATACGCGCTTCACGGATTTCCATGATGCGGTGTGCCCAGTTCTGCGACACTTCATCCTCATTGTCTTTCGACGGATGGCCCTGTTCTCCGCGGAGGATACCATCGTCGATACGCACCTGGAGTTGCTGGAGTTGCTTCTCAGTCAACGGCAACTTTCGCACGCCATTGACATCGGGACGACCGAAGGTTGAAAGGAGGATATCGGAATATTCGGGATAAGTTCTGCCGTTTTGATTGGGCACGGGTGTTCTCCTAGAGCTTGGCGACGATCGTTTAACTGGATTAACTACGGTAAATCTCCGACTTCTTCAGTTTGATTTGGGCTTGAACACAACTTGTAAATGAAGTTTGAGCCATTTACTGATGTTCGCTGATCGAATCCAGAAAGTCATAGGACCCTCCGGTGAGGGAAGATGCCAAAGAACAATGGCTGCGCCCCTGTCTTCGCCATAAGTGTTTATCATACTGAGCGCGCGGGCATGGGATCGCCACTGAACAGTATCGATGGTGCCGGTGATGGAGTATCCCTCACGCTTCGCGCGTACCAGTAACTCTTTCACGGTGATTTCGAAGACCTCTTTGCGACTTGGGTCGTCGAGCTGGCGCATGCTCGCTAAGGGCGGATCACCTGCGGGAAACTCAAAAACAGCCTCTATCATGAACATCGAAGCCGCGTACTGAGCCGTGCGGTTATCACTTACCTTGATTGAGCTGACGAGGAAATTGTAGACTACTTCCCAATCTTCCGGCGTTAGATTTTTGACTGTTTTTTCCTGAGACATGATCACTCCTGAGGTTCATCTGAAGATGGAGTACGCCGGCTGAGACGCATTCCCATGGGATGTCGACGACCTCGATGATGTTCGTTGGCAAAGGTCATGGGTTGAAACTGGAAGTCAACGGGAAGACCGGTGATCTTCGACAGATGACCAGAGATCGCTGAGGTCAGCAGCATCCATTTGCTATCGAACTCCCAGGCGCCATTGTCATGCGCATCGGGAAATTCCCGTTCGAAGTCGGCATCCGACATCATCATGCGCAGGTCGATATCGCGCCAGTCAGGGCGCGTGAGTGCTGAACCTACCATGTAGATGGATGCGTGCTCGCAATAGGCATACGCATCGTTCACTTGACGACAGGCATGATCGAGGATGAAGACCGCAGGGGCTCCTACGTATGAGACTTTCTTTCGAGGAGCTGGGTTGGGTTCAGTGCTCATTTCTTCCTCTGTTTGTCTTTCTTGGCTTTGTCGTAAGCGATAATGACTTCGTCACATTCCGCACAGCAGACATAGCCGCCAATGCGGTTAGGGGCTAACCGCCACCCTGGTGCCATGGGTTTGGGTCCGCTTTTTTTGCACACCAAACAGATGTGCCGATCGAAAGAAACTACATTCAACTTATCCACGGCGCAGCCACCCTATGGGCCATGAAGATGGCCATTTACCGAAGCGTTAAATAAACGAAGATGCCAAGTGCGACACCTCCGACAAATCCACCAAAGAAACCAGACTGGGGATACCAGCATTGGTACCAGCGGGCCTCATGCTTCCACCAGTTCCTTATTCCGCTGCGCATTCGAACCCTTCCTTCACTAAGTCAGGATGGGACTGCACGAGGAATTCATTGGTAAAGGCATGCCCGTGGAGTCGCGTAATGAGGCTAGCATATCGCGAAACGTGACTGAAAATATCTTTCCTCGATAGCGGCTCCTTTACCCACCGTATTTCAACGTAGTAGCAGTAGGTAAGGTGGAACTTTGCCGTATCATCCTTCACTTCCGGAGAGCTGGAGTTGTCCTCGAAGTGAATGGTCACGTGATGAGGTGCATTGGGGTCGTTATTCACCCTCAACGTAATTTCGTTTGTTCGGTAGACGGGGATCATGGGCTACTCCTTAAACTACAGTTGAAGCGCGGCGTGCTCTTTCCAAAGGGGCAGTTGGAAAGGATTCTCGATAGCCAGTGACAGCTTGCCCAACTCGAACCCAGTGAGTGGCACGGAGGCATTGACACAAAGCCCCCCACTTTTCTCAGGCGTGATGGTTTCGTAATTCTCCACCCGCCATTCGGTCTCGCTCAAGCGACCGTTCAGATAGTCCATGAGGATCGAGCACATCTTCTCATAGAACGGCGGGAAGCAATGCCGCGATGTCATGACCTGCCGGCGGCGAAGATCGTCCATGTCTTCGTTGGTGAAGAGGGGGCGGTTCAATCCATCCCAGCCGACGATCCAGTGACCAACGAATATTTCCTGGTTCTCGCAAGCTTCTTCAGCTTCTTCTTCCGTATCGAACGTATTGTAACCATTGATCGTTCCAGCAACGGTATCGATCTCACCGCGGTCTTCGAGCCGTCCGAAGCTAATCGACAGACGAATGTCATCGCGCATCGACATGTACTGTTCTGCGCTGATGGCCTGAAAGAAGATCTGCCGTTTCGAGATCCTCATTCGTGTGCGATCTTCAGGATCGCTAGCAAGAAAAGCAGGAAGCTTCACGAGCGATAGATAAGGGAATTCTTGGAGCGGGTGAGTGGACATAAACCCTCGAAAGTTAAGTGCGGTAATGTACGTGACGAGTGATGTCGTAGGAATCAACGACCTTTTGAGCGAACTCCTTCAAACGCTTCGTGTTCAAGCGCTGAATGTACGAGATCGCTTTGGACTTGTCAGTCGCGTGGGGACCGGAGTACATGACAAACGCATGGTCACTAGTGGCGGAAACAACACCAGCGGTCTGATTGAGTCGGATGGCATGTTTGGCCACGAACAGGTTAAAGACCATCTGCACGTAGTACACGATGATGTCGACGCGTTCGGTGGCCGGCCCCATAACTGACTCATCGAACATCTTCGTGATGAGAGTGGACCGGTCCAACAAGAACTGAGGCAAATCCTCCACCCGCAGATCTTCCTCGGCAAGGTCATCGTTCAAGTCTTTCTGCACCTCAAAGACCGAACCGGTCTCCATGATCGAAATCATGAGTTTGTCGGAGATTCGGTGCTTCTTTTCGGTTAAGATAAGTTGAACTGGGCTAGTGCGGCACGCACGTCATCCTTGGACACATCGTTCGATCCTTCGTAATCCAACTGTTTCCACACATTACGTAGTGCTGGAGTGAGTGAACTTTCCAATTCGGCAACCTCGCGGCGATGGCGAGCGCGCATGAGTTGGAGCGTCGAGAGAAACTTCTCGGTATCATCCTTGGCACTGGCGCCAAGCTCCCCGTATTCGGACAGTTGTTTTCCTGCGGCAGCAATGTTTTCGTCATCGCACGCATGTTGGCAGAAATCTTCGACATCTCTGTATTGAATATAATTCAGCGATCCACCTGACATGACATGGGTTCCTTAGTGAAAGATGTGGGAGATAACCCCACAGAGATTTGTGCCATTAATCGAGGTACGACAGTTACTCGATTAATGGCCCCTATCAAACCGCAAGATTGTATCCCTCAACAGTTTATTCACATCACGTGTAGAGATCTCAACAGAAGGAAATTTGATGCTTTCCTGCCGAACGATTTCTTCCTGAATAAACACCGTGAGATATTCCGCCGCCGGAACATCGCCTTGTTCGTTCTGCGTCATCTTTAAGGAGATCAATTTTTCGATCTCCACCCTAGTAGAGTTATTTTGATCGAACATCGAACCGATCAGTTCACGAAATGCTACCGGCGGGAAGGTACCGTACTGGTGGATCCATTGTGCAGCGAGTAGGGGTCGAAGAACGTATAGGAATTTCTTGCTGTTGACGGTTTCTCGATCTTTGACATGTTCAAGGTAATGCTTCTTGGCCATGCTTCGATAATGCGCGAAGCAACTTCCCAGATCCAACTCTCTAGGCATCATGTTAGCTACAGCGTCCGCAAAGATCCAGTCCTGCTGATAGATGATCGGCGAATTCATCCATTCCACGAACGAAGCATTACCTTTCACCAAAAGACCCAAGGCTTTGCGAATATCCCATCCATGAAAATCCATCACTCGGTCAGAAGAGAACTCAGCGATGGAGTCGTGCGGTTTTTCGAGGCACAGATAGCGCGACAATGGTTGCGTGTAGATGAAGCGCACATCGTAGTCACTGTCGGGCGACTCGAACCCCCATGCACGGCTTCCTGATTCGCAGGCATGTAAAATGGTAATGCCGTAGGTTTCAGCCAAGGCATTCATGTAGTCATTGATATATCTCGGTTCGCAGATAATCACGGTCATGTGTAGGGTTCTCGATGAATTGACTGTTAAGATAAACGGCATACCCCCTTACCCGAGTGATCGGGTAAGGGGGTATGCCTTATTCCACGTCGTTGAAACGCTCAATGAAACGGTATTCTTGAAACGTTCGTGACATCTTACCATTGCCATAGGTCCGTCGCGGCGTACAGCACATACTACAGCTGCATCGCGTACGATGATGCAAACGGAAACGGGCGTTAACAAGCGCCCAGTGTCGCTCCGCTGAATCGGTACGATCCAGGTGCGACGTGTTCAATTCTTGGTTGACGAACCATTTCAAGAGACGGTGGTTTTGATAGCGGCGTTCACCGCGATGAAAGTGAAGCATGGGGGCAGTATCCTACCCTCAGAGCCGGTCACACCGTGCGGCCGGTAGCGAGGGGTCTGATCACCTCCCGCATAGACATGTGAATCACAGAGATTACTCCTTTCCATGGGGTTAACGAGTAGGCGTGCCATTCGACGCCTCGTGTTATTTGCTCCGGTTTCCCGGCTACCTTTCAAGCAGGGAAGAGGTGGATTCGAACCACTACAGCGCCTAACGCCTCCGCCCACGGCCTTGAAAGCTCTCGCTAAATACATGGTGCCGTTTATCCGAATCGAACGGATGACCTACTGTTTACAAGACAGTTGCTCTACCAACTGAGATAAAACGGCAATGAATTATTCCACCCCCTCAGTCCATTCGCGCAGGAGGGCGTCGGCGCGCTGTCTGATCCATAACTCGCTGTCTTTGTACTTCGTAGCCGGATGATTGCCCCATTGTTCAATCGCCTGCTCCAACGCCTTCAGCCTCGCCGCATCCCTCTCCGCCGCCTCCAGCCGCTTCGACATGTCGGTTATGGTGGCGTGGTGGGTGTTGTACGACCACGCGGCCAAGTCCTGCATATCCGCTTTCGAT
>Ga0307375_10000710_pt1 | contig 39912 bp, 33 predicted proteins | sample TR1MG_FD_202531 | JGI IMG/M metagenome (GOLD analysis project Ga0307375, IMG submission 202531) | Soil microbial communities from Risofladan, Vaasa, Finland - TR-1 | ecosystem: Environmental > Terrestrial > Soil > Coastal area > Acid sulfate soil | place: Finland: Risofladan, Vaasa | collected... | reverse complement strand
ATTGCCGTCAAGCTGGCCCATGCCCACTCAGGAGACCTGGTCACGGTCGACTGGATCGATAACGAGGGGATGACCGGGCATGCCCAGACGCACGTGAGCTGAGCGGACCTCAAAAGGAGATGTAAATGAAAACATTGAGCACGATCCTGGCGGTCGCTACCCTCTGCCTGCCTTTGGCTGCGTCAGCTACGCCCAAGTCGGATATGATCGAGTTTCAGGCCTATTTCCACAAACGTTTCCCGAAGGTCCCCTTTCGGGATTACGTCAACGGCGTGTATGCAATGCCGGCTGCGAAGGGTCTGAGGGCGCAATGGGAACAGATCATGCAGTTCCCGCCCTATACCTTCGGCCTGGATCGGGGCAAGAAGCTGTGGAACACGCCCTTTAGGGATGGGAACACCTACGCCAGCTGTTTCAAGAATGGCGGGGTGGGTATCGCCACGGGTTACCCATATTGGGATCCGGCGACTAAAGAGGTGCGCACGCTGGTGATGGACATCAACACCTGCCGGATGCGCAATGGTGCCGCCCCGTACAAAAACGTCATGACCGGCCCCATGGCCGACTTAGACGCCTACGTAAAGCACCTCTCCTATGGGAAACCGGTGGCCGTTCAAATCAACTCGCCGGGTGCCGTGCAGGCCTATGAGGCCGGGAAGCGGTTCTTCTGGGCCCGTCGCGGCCAGCTCAACTTCTCTTGTGCCACGTGTCACGTCGAGCATGCCGGCCAACACCTGCGGGGCAATGTTATCAGTGCGGCCCTCGGCCACGGCACAGGCTTTCCGGCCTTCCGTTCCAAATGGGGAACCCTCGGCACCCTGGCCAAGCGCTATCGGGGTTGTAACAAAAAGGTCGATGCCGCGCCCTTCAAGCCCTTGAGCGTTCAATATCGGGACCTGGAGTTCTATCAGATGTATATGAACACCGGGCTGCCCTTGAGCGCCCCCAGTCAACGCCCGTAGCAACTCCGAGGCCGCCCACCAAGGCGGCCTTTTTTTATGTGCCCGGCAGCAACTCAGGTGGCGTGGGAAGGACCCTGCCGAGGGGCTTGAGGCCCGCCGCTATCTCGATGGGAATAAAACCCGCGGCGCTCCGTCTTTACCTAGCATGTGCCACTTTATGATCGGCCCCTAAACCCGAAACGGCAGCCCTAGTATAGGGGTTGCGCCAAGTCTCTTTTTTAAGGCATGAGGAATTGACGTCCATGAGCTTGTCACGACGAGAATTTTTACAGATGTTGGCGGTGGCCGGCGCCTCTGGCGCAGGACTCACCGATCACCAGGTAAACCGGATGTTCAGTAGCCACGATACCGCGGCCACTGCGAGTCACCTCTACGACATGCCCGTTTATGGCAATGTCAGCCTCCTGCATATGACCGACTGCCATGCGCAGCTTCTGCCGGTCTACTTCCGCGAACCCAACATCAATATCGGCGTGGGTCAGGCCTGGGGTCGCCCTCCACACCTTGTCGGCGAACATTATCTGAAGCACTTCCATGTGCCGTTTGCCAGTCGCCGCGCCAACGCCTTTACCTACCTCGACTTCACCGAAGCCTCGCGGCGCTTTGGCAAAATCGGGGGGTTCGCTCACTTGGCCACGCTCCTGAAAACCGTGCGGGGCGAGCGCGCGGGACGCAGCCTCTTCCTTGATGGGGGCGATACCTGGCAGGGGTCAGCGACATCACTCTGGACCGAGGGGCGCGACATGATCGGCGCCCAAAAACTGCTCGGTGTGGACGCCATGACCGCCCACTGGGAGTTCACCTACGGCGCAAAGCGCGTCAAACAGGCCATCGATACCGAACTCAAAGGCCATATTGAATTCCTGGCGCAGAACGTCAATGACTCGACCTGGGGCTCCCTGGTTTTTAGTCCCTATATGATGCGCGAGGTCAACGGCGTGCTCGTGGCCGTCATTGGGCAGGCCTTCCCTTACACTCCGATCGCCAATCCCGCATATATGGTGCCCGACTGGGAATTCGGGATCGATCAGACCCACATGCAGAAAACCGTCAACGAGGTACGGGCCAAAGGCGCGCAAGTCGTCGCCGTACTATCGCATAACGGCATGGACGTCGACCTCAAAATGGCGCATGAGGTCCATGGCATCGATGTCATCTTGGGCGGACACACGCACGATGCCGAGGCCGAGCCGGTGAACGTCCGCAATAACAGCGGCACAACCCTCGTCTTCAATTCAGGCTCCAATACCAAATTCCTATTGGTCTTGGACCTAGACGTCCGTGGCGGACGCGTCCGGGGCTACCGATCACGCCTCATGCCGATCTTTGCGGATCTCCTTCCCGCCGACCCAGAGGTCGCCCACTACATCGACCGGGTTCGGGCACCGTACAAAGCCAAGCTAGCAGAGCCGCTCGCCGTCAGCGAGGGCATGCTGTTTCGGCGCGGCAACTTTAACGGCACCTTTGATCAACTGATTATCGACGCGCAACTCGCGGTATCGGGAGCGCAATTGGCCCTCTCCCCTGGCTTTCGTTGGGGGACGAGCCTCCTTCCGGGCGAGTCGATCACCATGGAAGACGTGATGAACCAGACTGCCATCACCTATCCTGCGACAACGATCAGCACCTACACCGGCAAACAGCTAAAGGGCATGCTAGAGCAGATTGCCGACAATCTCTTTAATAAAGACCCCTACTACCAGCAGGGGGGCGACATGGTCCGCGTGGGCGGCTTTACTTACACCATGGCCCCGAGTCGCGACATCGGGCACCGTATCTCTGATCTGCGACTGCTAAACGGCAAGCCGATCGAGGCCAATAAGGGTTACACGGTATCCGGGTGGGCCAATGTCTACCGCTCCGAACACCCCGGCACGCCTATATGGGACGTCGTGAGCGAGTATCTGCGCGACAAAAAGACGATCCACGTCGAAGAGCCCTATACGCCGAGGCTCCTAGGCGTGCAAAACAACCCAGGCTACGCCCCCTGGTCCGCCCCGAAGAAGACGATGACCGGGACCTAAGGCGCGCTCAAGTACCGAAAAGGACCGCATCGCGGTCCTTTTTTTGCCTCAAGCCCGGTCTCGGCGAGATCGTGCCCAAATCCCCTGGCCTTAAAGTGCCGCTCCGCGGCCGCCTGTCCCAGACACGAAGTCCCCGGCCCCAAACCACCCGATCGACCTTAAGCGACACCAGGTCGCCCCTGCATCATCCGTTGGCAACGACCACCAGCTAAGTCCACTGCGCCCGTTTAGTCCTCGCCTGGTAACGGCACGATCGGTTGTAGGGGGAGCTCCGCCTCGGTCATATGGCGGGGCAGGGTAATCTGAAAACGCGTCCCTTCGCCAACCTTCGATTCCACCGTAATATGCCCGCCATGCGCCTCGACCATCTCGCGCACGATCGCAAGGCCCATGCCAGCTGATCCCTGCGCATCGGTCACACCCTGCGTACGCCACTCAAAGATACTCGGCAGCTCCTGCGGGGGAATGCCCTGCCCTGTATCCGTCACCTGGACAACCACATCGTCCTGATCCTGGATCGCCGCAGACACCGTGATTTGGCCATGGGAAGGGGTATGGCGCAGCGCATTGGATAGCAAATTATTGAATACCCAGCCCAGTTTCACGGGGTCTGCATTGAGTATCAAATCCGGTACGCAAGTCACAATCATGTCCACGTCACGGAGGTCTGCTTGCAGCCTGAAGGAATGCGTCTGGCGCTTTAGAAACTCACATAATTCAAAACGTTTCAGGTCAATGCTCGTGCGCGTGGCATCGGGCCGCGAAACGTCAAGCAAGTCTTCGACCAGCATGGTCAACCGCTCGACCTCCTCCTTGCCGACATCCAGGAGGCGTCTGGTCTGCTGCGGATAGGCCTCCTTTTGTGCGACCTCGTAGAGTTCGCCTATGCTCAGGCTCAAACTCGCAAGCGGCGTCTTTAACTCGTGGGAAAGCGTTGCCAACAACTGGCTACGTTGATGCTCGGCGTGGCGCAACTCCGTCACGTCTTGCAAGACGACGATAAGGCCCATCGTGCTACGGCCCCGATCTCGGAATGGCACGGTCTTTAGAATGTACGAGTGCAACCGACCGCGGATCGTTAAGGAAAATTCGTTGCGGCTATATTGGGGTTCATCTTGATCTTCGCGTCGCAAGGATACGAGGGCGTTACGGATATTGATATAAAAACGCGTGGCAATATTTAAGTCATTAATGTTGCGTCCGAGCAGCTCTTTGGGCTCCGCCTGGAGCAGCATCCCCGCCATGAAATTTACGTGGAGTATCTTGCCCTGACGATCCAATAACACCAAGCCGTCATCGATGGAATTGATCAGCGCATCGATCTTGGCGTTTTCGTAGACGAGCCGATCGGTATTCCCACGCTCGTGCTTCTCAAGACGCCGCAGAAAGCTATTGAATTCCTTAGTAATGCTGTCGAACTCGGACAACCCGGAGCGTTCGAGCTCCCGATGAACTCCTGATGGGCTCAGTTCATGGATACTACGCGCCAATTGGTGCATAGGGCTCAGAATGATGCGCACCATCCAGACCGAAAGAACGAGAATGATGAATAGAGAAATAAACAGTCCGAGGCCTGCGAATATGGTCAATTCCTTAATGGCGCGGGCCGCGCGGGCCTCCCGCGTAGCGATCGTCTGGTGCATCAAGGCGGTGAGGGTATTCATATCAGATCGTAGGCGCGCAAAATGCGCAGCATCAGGCCACCGCTGGTCGGCACTCCAGGCGCGCGCAAGATCCGTGAGTATCCGGTACGCAGCCGGCGTCGAAACCTCGCTTCGCGCGCGCGCCATGGCGTCTGCGAACCGCGCTATGGCGCGGGCTCGCGTCTTGCTTTTCATGGACAAACCGTAGGCGATACTCGCTTCGCGCATGTCGGCAACCGTCGCCAGGGACTGGGAGTTGCTTTGGAGGATCATACCCGTCACGTCGCCTATGTCGCCTAGGCGGCTAATGAAAAGCGCCCCCAAAATGCCGAATAAGAAGGCGACGGCAAGGATGGCGATAATGAGGCGATTGCTTAATGATCGGAACATGGAATATCCTAGTTACGCGCCTGCACTTCCTGCTCGGCCGTATCAACGATTTGCACGTCAACCCCCTCCGTGTGGTTAAGAAATTCTAGCGTAAGCCACTTGAACATACGAAGCCGCCACCCGACGTGACGATTCTTACCGAATATGGCCATGGTAATGCCATGCTCCTCGACAAAATTCACAAGCGCGTCTAGTACGCTATGGGCCTCAATCACGTTGAATTGGGCACCCAAATCCTCGGCAAGGCGCTCAAGCTTCAGATATTCTTTACGCATCGGGCTTAGTGCCTTGCCCGGGGCCAACTCTGGGCGCACAACCGTGACCGCGAACCAGTCGGCATTCAGGCGGCCGGCGACCCGGGCGCCACGACGCAAAAGCGCGACATTCGCATCGTACTCCGGTCCAAGGCATACCACTACGCGGTCGGGACGCCGCAACGGTCCCGCTTCCCGCAAAAGCCGCTGCTCCTCGGTCTGGTGCTCGACCTTGCTTGCCACCTCGCGTAGGGCCATCTCGCGCATGGCAGCTAGGTTTTCAGGGGTAAAAAAGCCGCGCAAAGCGCTTTCAATCTTTTGCGTCGAGTAAATCTTGCCGCGTCGCAGGCGTTCCCGGTGGTCTTCGACGGATAGATCGATATTGATAATCTCGCTTGCAATTGCCAGCACGCGGTCGGGCACGGTCTCGCGAACCTTAACGCCCGTGAGGCGTTCGACGTAGGGATTCAAGCTCTCGATGTGCTGAATATTCACAGCCGAGATCACGTTGATGCCGGCCTTTAATATGTCCTCGACATCCTGATAACGCTTGGGGTGCTCAGTACCGGGGATGTTCGTGTGGGCAAGTTCATCGACAATCACCACATCCGGGTGACGCGCAAGGATGGCTGGCAGGTCCATCTCCTCGAAGACCCGCCCTTGATAGGGAACTTGCCGAGGCGGGATTTTCTCGAGATCGCCTACCTGAGCATTGGTCTCGGCGCGGCCATGGGTCTCGATATAGCCCAAGACCACATCGACGCCTTCATTGCGCAAACGCTGAGCTTCAAGCAACATCTGATAGCTCTTGCCCACACCGGCCGCAGATCCGATATAGATCTTGAGGCGCCCGGCGGCGCGCTCTTTTAATGTTCTGAGGATATCGTCTTCCGAGGAGGACTTATTCTCTGTCTCGCTCATTCGTATCCGCGTGGCCCCTAGGGACCATTCTCGACCCCGTTTAAGGGTTCCTAGCGCTTCATCGTAGCATATTGGGCACTGGCGGCCATATTCTGTAACGCCAAATTCAGCATCAGGACATTCACGCGCGCATTGCCAAAAAGACCGAGCCAAGGCTGTGTGATATGGGTTATCACCAAGCGGCGCACAACGTCCAAGGGAATCCCACGGGCGCGAGCGACCCAGGAGGCCTGAATATAGGCGCTAGCTGGGGTGATGTCAGGATCAAGGCCGGACGCGGAGCTTGTGATCATGTCCGCCGGTAACTGCTTGCCAGTTAGGCTTGGGTGGGCTTGATCAAGAAGCGCGCGGCGCGCCACGAGCTCGCCGAACAGCTGGTGGCTAGCGGGACCGAGATTCGAGGCCCCCGACGTGCGTGGATTGTCATGAACGGCCGACGGCCGACCATGGAACCATAGCGGGCCCGTAAAGGGTTGTTCGATAAGGCGAGACCCCGCGACCCGGCCATCCACACGGACTAGGCTCCCATTGGCGGCCCCCGGGAACAGGGTTTGATTGATACCGACCTCCAGAAGCGGATAGCCAATACCGAAGAGGACCCAGGTGAGGGCCGTAAGACGTATAGCACTGCCTAGATATTGCGGCATGGCATCCCTCCTAATGCAAAAACGGGCTCAAAACGAGATCGATGACCTTGATCCCCACAAACGGCACGATGAGTCCGCCCACACCGTAGATCAATACATTGCGCGCTAGCATAACGTTCGCGCTGGCCGGCCGAAACCGCACGCCACGCAAGGCCAGCGGGATCAGAAAAGGGATAATGATGGCGTTGAAGATGAGCGTCGAGAGCACCGCGCTCTCGGGCGTGGCCAGACGCATGATGTTCAGCGTCGCCATCCCTGGCAAGGCTACCATGAGCATCGCGGGCACCATTGCGAAATACTTGGCCACGTCGTTGGCAATCGAGAAGGTCGTCAATGCCCCGCGGGTGATCAGCAATTGCTTGCCGATGGCGACGACGTCGATCAGTTTCGTGGGATCCGAATCCAAATCGATCATATTGGCCGCCTCTTTGGCCGGCACCGTCCCCGAATGCATGGCCAACCCGACATCGGCCTGCGCCAGGGCCGGGGCATCATTCGTGCCATCCCCGGTCATCGCGACCAGTCGCCCGCGCGCCTGTTCGGCGCGAATCACCCGGATCTTGTCCTCGGGCTTGGCCTCCGCGACAAAATCGTCGACCCCCGCCTGTTCGGCAATAACGCGGGCCGTGATCGGATTGTCGCCCGTCACCATGATCGTTTTAATACCAAGGCCGCGCATATGCTCGAATCGCTCGCGCATGCCGGGCTTTAGGACGTCGGAAAGCCCAATCACGCCGATAACGTCCCCATCCATCGCCAAAGCCAAGGGGGTCGCGCCCCTACGCGCCACAAGGTCGGCGGCCTCTTTCAGCTCCGCCGGTATAGTCCCCTTGAAGTCGTCTCGTACATAGCGTGCAACGGCGGCCACCGCGCCCTTGCGGGCCTTGCGCCCATCCGGGAGGTTGGTGCCACTCATGCGCGTCTCGGCGGTAAAATCGATCCCTTGCGCCTGATCCCACCCGGCATCGTGCTTGACGCCCTTGGTCAGGGCGAGCGCTACGATGGAACGGCCCTCAGGCGTCGTATCGTACCAAGACGCCAGCATGGCAATCGTTGCCATCTCGGCGTCGCTGTGGCCAGGCAGGGCCACAAACTCCGTGGCCTGCCGATTCCCCATCGTAATCGTGCCGGTCTTATCTAGGATCAGGGTTTGCACATCGCCTGCCGCCTCCACGGCCCGGCCCGACATCGCAAGTACGTTAAAGCGCGTCGCGCGATCAATGCCCGCTATGCCGATCGCAGACAAGAGCGCGCCTATGGTCGTCGGCATCAACGCCACGAGGAGGGCGACCAGACTCCCGATATCGAGATCGATATGCAAAAACCCCGCGAGTGGCTTCAGCGTCACCACCACCACCATAAAAATCAGGCTTAACACCGATAACAACACCGTAAGCGCAATCTCATTCGGCGTCTTTTGCCGCTTCGCGCCTTCTACCAAATGAATCATGCGATCCAAAAAGGTATGCCCTGGATCGGCCGAGACCTTAAAGACCAGCCAGTCGGACAGAATCCTCGTTCCGCCGGTCACTGTCGAAAACATGTCGGTCCCAGGTTCTTTCAAGACGGGGGCGGACTCGCCTGTGATCGCCGACTCGTCTACCGAGGCAATGCCTTCGAGTATTTCGCCATCGGTAGGAATGATATCCCCGCGCTCGACGCGGACCCGATCGCCCTTGCGCAATACCCCCGCCGCCACCGTTTGAAGGGTGCCATCCGCTGCAATGCGCCGCGCCATGACGTCGGTTTTGGTTTGGCGTAAGGCCTCGGCCTGGGCCTTTCCGCGCCCTTCGGCCAAGGCCTCGGCAAAATTGGCAAACCACACAGTAAAAAAGAGAATTGCAGTCACAAAGCCGTTGTAGCTTGCGCTCATCGCGCTCTTACCAAAGAGCGCGGGCTTAAAAGTCAAAGCGAGCGTCACAAACATCGAGAGCCAGACAATGAACATAACGGGATTGCTAATCTGGACCCGGATATTAAATTTCTTAAATGAATTGATCACCGCTCGCCGGACGAGTCCACTCGTCTGGGCGTGATAGGCCTCGGCCTTGCGTTCCGACTTCTGTGTCATCTCGTTCATGGCCACCCCCTAGAACATATAATGCGCGTGAAGCGCAAAAAACTCGGCAATTGGGCCAAGCACGAGTCCAGGGAAGAACGTGAGCGATCCCACGATCATAATGACGGCAAACCAGAAACCCCCAAAGAGCGCGGTGTCAGTGCGCAGGGTACCGAAAGTCGCCTGCACGGCAGGCTTGGCGGCCAACGATCCGCCGAGCGCGAGCATGAAAAGGATTGGGGCGTACCGTCCCAGCAGCATCACAAGACCTAGGCTTGCGTTATACCAGGGGGTATTCCCGTTCAGGCCCGCAAACGCCGACCCGTTGTTCGCAGCAGCCGAAGTAAAGGCGTAGAGCGCCGTAGTCAGGCCATGGGAGCCGCCACCGCCAAGAGACGATAGCCCGTAGGGGGAGACCAGGGACCAAGCCGTGGGGATTAAAATGATGACGGGGTGGGTAAGAAGCGCGAGTGACGCCAGGACAATCTCCCGCTTTTCGATCTTTTTGCCCAGAAACTCAGGCGTCCGCCCCACCATAAGGCCCGCGATAAAGACCGCAAAGATACCGTACATAAGGAAATTCAGGGCACCGACCCCGCTTCCCCCGAAGACACAGTTCAACATCATTTGAGCGAGCGATGCCATGCTGCCCATGGGTGTATAGCTGGCAAGCGCAGAGTTCACGGTCCCGGCCCCAAAGGCGGTACTCACAGTATCAAAAATGGCGCTTTGGGTCACACCAAAACGTACCTCCTTGCCGACCATATTCCCGCCCATCTGCCCCTGTCCGGCCTGCTGCATGAGCCCGGCATGCGCAAGCAGCGGGGTACCGGCCTGCTCCGAGGTGACCGCTACAAAGAGCGTGGCCACGAGCATCAACGCCATGACAGAATACATAACGCGCGCCAGCTTCTTGTTGTCGACCATGCGTCCGAACGCGACCACCAGGGCCATGGGGGTCGCCATCATCAAGAGCATTTCGATCAGGTTAGACAGTGGCGTGGGGTTTTCAAAAGGGTGGGCGGAATTAGCGCCGAAAAACCCGCCTCCGTTTGTGCCTAAGTGCTTGATGACCTCAAGATCTGCCACCGGGCCCGTGGGAATGTGCTGAATGCCCCCCTGAACAAGATGCGCCACCGTCATGGCGGTCAGGGTCTCGGGCGACCCCTGCCACACCAGGATCGGGGTGATCAACAAACAAGGTAGTAAAAAAATACGCGTCAGCACACGCACGAAATCTCGGTAGAAGTTGCCAAGATTTTGGCCACCGTCCTGGGAGGCCAGCGCACGGAAGAACATGATGGCCGCCACAATGCCGGTCGCAGCCGAGGTAAACATAGCAAAGGTAACGGCGGCCATTTGGCTAAAGAGCGATAAAGTCGACTCCCCCATGTAATTCTGCCAATCCGTGTTGGTGATAAAACTCGCTGCGGTGTTAAAGGCCAGTAAGGGATTGACATCGGGGAAATGGAGCGGATTTAGAATCAAGTGGCCTTGCCACGACAAGACTAGGTAAACCAGAAGACCCATCAAAAGATTGGTCAGCAGGATATTCACCGCATAACCCTTCCAGTCCATGGGGCGGCTTACGGTATTGCGCCCGATGATGCGGTAGAGCAGACGGTCGACGGGGTCGAGCAACCGGTCCAGGACCGTCTTCTGGTCCATAAAAACATGAGCAATATAGAAGCCGACGGGGACACTGATCGCGCCGGCTACGAGCAGCAGAATCACAATCTGCCAGAAGGCACTCGCTGCCATGGGCTAAAATCGCTCCGGGTAAAGGATCGCATAAACCAAGTAGGCTATGACAACAACAACGAGGGCCAGCAGGATATCAACCATCCGCGCCTCCACGGAGGACGCTCGGTGTTTGTTCGGAAAAACGGACAAGACCTACAGGCAGCACACAGATTGCTCCCAACACCAATCCCCTAAACCAGAACATAGTTTCACCCCTTCCGGCCATCCGTTCGTCACACCAAAGATCCTATGTTGCCCATGAGGCCCAACATCAACGGGACAGCCTTGCGACCACACCGGGACAACTGAGGTTGAATCATACCGAAAAACGGCCGCGATGGCCCGATAAGCGGGGGAAACTTACCACGAATACCCGCATGGTCCTAGGTCTCCGGCCAATAAATTCTCCCCCACGAAGCCGCTCGTATGGCCCGCGTGCAGGCTTGTCCCGGTTGCAAAAAGACCGTCCTGGCGCAACTGCCTTGGGCCGTGCGGGCTTGTCGACAAACGGCCGGACATGGACCCTGGCGCCGCCCGGACCCTTGGATTTTTGGCTAACGCTCAGCGGGCCCTCGTGGCCTTAGCGGCGACCCAGGCGATGACTCCGCCCTAAAAGGCGTGTGGATATTTTTTGCCGCAGCCTCCCGGCGGGGCCTGCGGCCCGCTGGCCAAGCCTGCGGTTGCCGACGATTTGCCGGTCTTGCTCGAACAAACCAGTTTTGCCGACTACGGGCGGCACGCCTATGCCAGCAGGCAAAATCCCAGCGCGCCGTTAGGCGACGCAGGGCAACAGACCGGCGTCGGTCGCTTGGCGGTCAACAGGAGACCGTCCCGGAGCAAAGCTTGTTTTAGCCCCCTTAGCGGCTATCCTTGTACGAGGGGTCGGCGTTATGGTAGGTCGTGTACGATGAATTCCGTGGTTAGCAGTCCCGCTTCTCATGGTAATGAGCCGCGCAAACGGGCTGTGCTCGTCGTGGACGATGATGAGGGGCTACGCGCGGCACTGGCTATCGGCCTAAAGCGTGATGGTTATGATGTCGTCATGGCCGGTGATGCGGCCGAGGCAGCCGAGAGACTCACCCATTCGCATGTCGACCTCATGCTCCTCGATCTCCATCTTCCCGGGTCCGTCGATGGGCTCACCCTGCTAAACACCATTCGTGCCGAGCGATCCCCCTTGAACCTCCCGATTATCATCATTTCGGGGTCCGCCGACAGCGCGAACATCATTACCGCCTTACGCGATGGCGCCAACGACTATGTCGTCAAACCCTTTGACGCCAGCACCGTACGCGCCCGCGTGCGCACCCAAATCGCCCTGAAAGAATTAAAAGATGTGAACGACCACTTCTTGCATGCGGCGAGTCACGACCTGAAAAAGCCGCTCATGCTGATTTTGGATGTGGCAAACCAGATCCGCATCACGGCGACGGCCGGTCAGCCGATGTCCGAAGATGATCAATCCGCTTTAGATCTTTTGATCGAGACCGGGAAATACATGCAGCAAATCATCACGGAGTTGCTTGATGTGGGAGCAATCCGGGCAGGCCGTATCCAGTTACAAAAGCTGCCCACGGATTTCGGGGCGATCGTCCGCCAAGCCGTGGCGCACAACTCGGGGTATGGGCGCGGCAAGAATATCGAGCTTACCCTCAAGTTCTCGCCCGGCATGCCCAATATGCTAGGCGATGAGTTGCGTCTCCTTCAGGTCCTCGACAATTTGATCGGTAATGCCATCAAATTCAGTCCGTCTGGAACCCGAGTGCTGATCGCGACATGGGCCGATGATGACAACATTACTTGCGAAATAAGCGACCAGGGCCCCGGGCTCCCCGAAAAGGATATCGGTCGGCTCTTCCAGCCATACGAGTCCCTGAGCAGCAAACCTACCGGTAATGAGCAGAGTACCGGGCTTGGACTTTCTATCTGCAAGGAGTTGATCATGCTCCACGACGGTGATATCGGCTTTCGCAACAACCCTGAGGGTGGCGCGACCTTTTGGATTCGCGTTCCCATCAAGCCACCGTCCATCTCGCGCCAAACGCACCAGGCGCTCACGGTCACTTCCGAGACTTAAGAAGAGCGGCTATGGCCGTCCGCGACACGCGCTGCCGCCGGTGCCGATGCCCGGCGTCCAGCGCCCCCTGATGCCGCGGCTCGGGCTGCGGGAACGCGCTGGCCACCGGGATCCGGGCGCCCCGGACCGATCGTAAAAACCGTAATCTCGGGCGTGGCCAGCAGGCGAAACGGGGGGCCCCAAGTGCCCGTGCCGCGACTCACATAAAGATAAGAGGTCCGCGCCAACCGGAACAGGCCCGCGAGGGTGGGGTAGTAAAGGCGCGTCACGAGACCTAACGGAAACATCTGCCCTTTATGGGTGTGCCCGGACAGTTGCAGGTCGAAGCGTGCTTGTGAGCCTCGCACAAGGTCGGGCCGGTGCTTCAAAAGAATGGTAAATACACCCGCGGGCACGGCCCGAAGCACCTCGACCTCTTTTTCGGCAAGCTGCGCGGGTCGCCCCGTTGCCGGGTCGTCCATGCCCACCAAATTGATACCCCGTAGCGAGACGGCGCTATTGCGCAACACCGTAAAACCCGAGCGCTCCATAAACGCAAGCGATGAAGGAAGCCCTGCGTAGTATTCATGATTGCCGATCACCGCAAACTTACCCAAAGGAGGCTGCACCATCGCCAAAAGCCTACTTATGCTAACCGCAAACCCGGTCCGTGAATCGACCAGATCGCCGGTCGAAACGACTACGTCCGGGTGCAACTCATTCAACCGCCGGACGATCGTGCGCACCCGTCGGCGCCCGTTCATTGATCCAATATGAACATCGGATATCTGCGCTACTCGGAGCAGTGACAGCTCTCCCATCCCCTTAGCTGTCGGGACATCGATAGTTTCGACGCGGATCCGCGAGCGCTCGATAAAGGCGTAGGCTGCGAGCACCACGGTAAGAAGCCCGGTCACGAGCAGGGACGAGAAGGCCATCGTACCGTGCACTGTATGGGGGTCCAGAACATCGGCCAGCCCGACTAGGACATCCGTAACAACCCGCGCCAGCACAAAAAATAACACGAGACCCGCCCAAGTATAACCAGCCCAAGCGAAGACTCGGGCCATCTTGATATAGCCACGGCGTTCCAGGCGGCGCGCAAGAAACGGCGCCGCCGCGAGCGCCAGCAAAATCAGGGCAAGAAGGCCCTGCCCAAAAGCCAGAAGCTGCAGACCGGACACCACTGCATACCAAATAAGGGCATGCCCCAGTCCATACAGCGCGAGAAAAAAAGGAAATATCATAGGCTACCCACCTCGGAACACAGACCCCATCGCACCCCGCGTCTCGCTTTACCCACGCGCGCTCACGGTGCCCGCACCGAAACCTTCGACAGGTGGGATCTTTATAGACGCGGCCAGCATGATTAATGGCTCCTCGCCATATCTAGCGAATCATTCTACGCGCTTAAGGCCCGTTCCAAAATCGCCGCGAAGATCCCATCGAGCTCGGCGCCGATCCGCGCGAGTTCGGGATGGCCGTAAGGCGCGAAGACCTGCGATGGCAAGCGGTAGGCAACAATAGTCTCGCCGCTTAACGCATACACATGAATGCGGATGGGGATATCAAGACCTGCGGCCCGGTCTGCGGCCCACACCTTCACCGCGAAGTCTGGACGAAACACCTCTAGTATCTGATCGCAATCTACGGTAATCCCGCGTTTGGCGGCGTTTTCCTGACCGTTTATATGCGCGACAATGCCCATCGACAATTCCACGATAGCAGCCTTTAGGCTCGCTATCGTTTCGTCGCAGCCCTTGGTCGTCGTTTTCCTAACAAGCCCTGCGGTCATGATCTTAGCCAAGCCTGAGGCTTCGCAATCCGCATGCCGGCAAGCGAGCCGCGCGCGGGCCGTGCACTCGGATTCAAACCGTGACGGCCCAGAACACGACTGCAGGTCGCCTGAGCGGGCGCCAAGGCGATCGCCGAAAGGGGTGCGGGGGGCGAAAATTCCTTCATCTAAACTTCCTCCTTAATGGGTGCGCTCCACTATGGTAAAGTCAGCCGATCTGTCTATCAAATTGCCGACGTTTTCGCGGCATACAAGCCCATGGGAGACACGTGCAGTGCGCCGAGCCCTGACTCTGATCTTGCTGTTCCTGCCCATCCTAGCCCAAGCGCGCCTCCAGCCCGCGACGGCCTTGCTAGCCGACCCGTGCGCGGGGCCCTCGGGGCTCCTGGCCGGACTGGATCGGCCCACGGTTGGCGACAGCGCCTGCGTCGCGAAACCGGGGCACGCGATTGTCGAGCTCGGTTATGCGGATGGTCATGGCGGCCAGGGATTAACGGAGAATGGGCCGCAAGCCGAATTGCGCTTTGGGCTCCCTCACCGCAACGAATTTGTGCTGTTACCGCCGAACGCCACATATGCCAACAATGGCCATATCGGGACCACAAGCTACAGTGCTACCACTATGGGCCTAAAACATGAGTGGGGCTATACATCGCGCTGGATCTATGCGAGCGAGGTGCTCTTCACCACGCCTAGCACAGAACCTGCAGCCGCGGGTTCCAGCGGCTGGGGGGAGGCCGTCAACGGCATCATAGGTTACAGCGTGACGCCCCGGATCGCGATCAGTCTGATGCTCGGGGCAACCGCGCTCTATGACCAGAACAATCGGCGTTACACGAGCATAAACCCCGACTTCGTAGCGACTTGGCTACTGACCCCCCGCTGGCAGCTCTACGGCGAAATCTACGGACAGAGTCATACGAGTTATGGCGTCGGCAGCGGCTGGGACTCCGATGGCGGCGTGCAATATCTTGTGACGCGCCATGTCGAGGTCGATGCGGAGGTCGGACAGCGGCTTACCGGGGCCTTGGGGGGATACCGTAATTACTGGGGGTTGGGTGCGGGATGGGAATTCTAGACAACGGCGACACCCGGCCCCCAAACGGGCCTGCGCATCAAGAGGGCGTTACCAAGTTTGATCTTCGCTACGAGTGGGCCCCGGCGCTGCCTCCGGCCCGGGTACAGACGCTCAACGCTTGGCGCCGTATTCTTTTTGATCTCGGACTCATAGGGGAGGAAATCACCACGACTGGACCCGTGGGATTCGGCAACGTGAGCCAACGCCTGGAACATCGTTGTGCCACCGAACTCCATTTTCTGATCACGGCTACACAAACGGGCCACAAACACATGCTTACGCCGGACGACTACAGCCTGGTCACGAGTTGGGACCTCGATGCCAACCGCGTGTCGGCGCAAGGCCCGGCGGCCCCGTCGTCAGAGTCGCTCACCCATGCCGTCATTTACGCCGCCCTCCCCCAGGCACGCTTTGTTTTTCATGTCCATTCCTCGGTCATCTGGTCGCAAGCGCACCAGCTGGGTCTGCCCTCGACGGCGCGCGACACCCCCTACGGAACGCCGGAGATCGCCCATGAAGTCCAGGCGCTATTGGCGCGACCGGACCCTCTTCACCCAGGGATATTGGTTATGGGCGGCCATACCAACGGCATTATTGCGTTTGGCGAGACCGCCGATGCCACAGGCCAGGTCTTAGTTCAGGCGCTGGCCGAGGCCCGCGCCGGGACCAACACCCCGCGTTAAGCCACCTCTGGGACCAAAACTGCCGGCTCAGCCTGCGTCGGCACGAGGCCACCCGCAATCCGCTCGGCTAAGTCCCAGACCGCAGCGAACTAAAGGTAGGTGGTTACCGCCGCATCCAGGGCATCGCGCATGTCCGGGTCATCGGTGATGGGGCGTACGAGCGTCACGCGGCAGGCTGCCAGCGGGGCCACCCCTTTGGCGATCAGGGAGCCCGCATACACGAGCATGCGCGTGGAGATCCCCTCATCCAAACCATGACCTTTTAGGTTGCGCGCCCGTTCGGCTATCGATACGAGCTTGGTGGCCATATCGACACTAATACCGGTCTCGTGAGCGACGATCTCGGTCTCGCTGTCATGCTCAGGGTAGCCAAAGTCTAACGCACCAAAGCGTTGCTTCGTCGACTGCTTCAGGTCCTTCATCAGGCTTTGATAGCCTGGATTATAGGAAATCACGAGTTGGAAGTCGGCATGCGCGTGGAGCAACTCCCCCTTTTTCTCAAGCGGCAGAACCCGCCGATTGTCAGTCAAGGGATGAATCACTACCGTCGTATCTTGGCGCGCCTCAACCACCTCATCGAGATAGCAGATCGCCCCGTAGCGCGCGGCCAACGCCAACGGGCCGTCCTGCCACCGCGTCCCTTGGGCATCAAGCAAAAACCGGCCCACCAAATCAGACGCGGTCATATCTTCATTGCACGCCACGGTAATCAGGGGCTTTCCGAGCTTCCAGGCCATATGTTCCACGAACCGACTCTTACCGCAGCCCGTGGGCCCTTTTAACATCATCGGCATGCGCACCGAATAGGCTGCCTCGTACAAGGCAATCTCATCTGCGGTCGCCCGGTAATAGGGTTCTTTTTGAATGCGATACTGGTCAACAACAGTGCTCATACACACCTCTCCTTCAATCGTCACTCGTCACTTAAAGGGCGCCGGCGCGGCACCCTTCACTCGTCACTTAGTCAGTGCCAGGTACAAAGCCGGTAGCCGCTCGGGTAGCCGCGCTACGTGGTCGAGAATCATGTAGTGCTGAGCCCCAAAAATGCGCGATACATACTGATCGGCATAAGGGTCTAGCGTCAGACAAAACACCGTGGTGCCTTGCCTTCCCAATTCCTCGACCGCCTTTTTGGTATCAAACCGCAAATACTGGGGATCGCGCACGTCATTGTCGGACGGCTCTCCGTCAGTGAGCAGTAAAACCAATTTTTTGCGGCTTGATCGATGCGCCAGCAGGCTCCCCGCATGCCGTAGCGCTGCACCCATACGCGTCGACAAGCGGCCGGTCATGCCCGCCAATCGCCCCTTCACGACATCATCATAAGGTGCATCAAACTCTTTGAACCGGTAATACTCGACGTCGTGGCGACCATTGGAATCGAATCCATGAATCGCAAATGGGTCCCCGATCTTCGCCATGGCGTCCGCCAGCAGGCTCGCGGCATCCCGCGCGAGCTGGAGAACCGTCGCATCCCCGTCCGCTCCCCGAACGCGGTCATTGGTGGACTCAGACAGATCGATCAGCAGCAACACTGAGAGATCGCGGATCTGAAGGCGGGTGCGGATGCCGATGCGCGGATCCGGTTGTCTGCCCATACGCACATCGACCATGGCCTCGATCGCGGCGTTGATATCAATCTCGTCTCCGTCTTCGACCTTACGCAGCCGTGTAACCCCCTGAGGCTGCATGGATTCGATCAAGAACTTGAGCCTTCGCACCAGCGGCTTGTATTTCTCGATCACGGCGTCGATCACTGCGGGGTCGCCGGCCTTGGGACGCTTCTCAAACAGCGTCACCCACGATGGTCTTTCGAGCTGCGTTTGATAATCAAATTCGGCATACGAGAACGGCGAGGAGATGGGGTCCTTACCTTCCAGCTCATTAAAGGTCTTGCCGTCATCATCGTAGAGCTCGGTTGCGAGGGTCCAAATCTCCTGCGCATCGTCGCCTGCGGTTTCGACATCGAGCGTATTCATCATCTCCATCAGGCTTACGTATTTCCGGACCTGAGGCGTCGATGCCGACAACCGCTCGTAACCACCCTCTTCCTGCTCCCAGAGATACCGGTTATCGTCGCGATAAGGGCTCGACGGACAGTCGGTGCGCACATTAAACGAAAATCCGGCCGCGACCACACGCTCGGCCCAAGCTAGGCCGATCCTGCGTGCGATAGCAGGCTCGTGCCAGCGTTCGCGGTCCGCAAAAAAGGCATCGCGCACAAACGCCACGAGCGCGTGGTCATCCTGGTAGTCGGCGTCAAGCAAGGCTCGCGCCGCGCGGTCCCAGAGGCCCGTCATATCGGAGCGCTCCCTATCGGCCGGTAAAAGCGAGCACCACAAGTGTGCCAAACCAGGGAAAATAGCGACTGCGAGCCACTCGACACGAGCGTCGTCAACAAGCCCAATGCAGGCCTTCTGAATAGGCGTTAAACCATCGTCGGCCACCAGCCGGGAATAGACCATGTGGGCCGCGCAGTGGGCCGCCGCAGCCCGATAGATCTCAAGACCCGCCACTTTGGCGCCCTGGGCGCCCACGACATCATCATAGGCATCCGGCAGGTGGATAAAGTAGTGCTCAATGTAAGGCTTATATCCAGCCCGGCTTTCGAAATCACCCGAGGTCGGACGCATATAGAAGTCGCGGCCCCACAACGCCCGCAGATACATGATCAAACGGCGCTGGACGTCAACGAAAAGCACGCCACGCTGTTCTTTTTGGAGGATCGCCTGGGCCTCTGGGCTTTCCAGCCCGAAATACTGAGTCTGGCCCTCAAAATCGGCCCGATAGGCGGAAATGCCCCAGAGCGCCCACCGCCTGAGACCGCCTAGCGTCAGGTGACCTAGGAGCACATCAAGCTTGCCTAACATGGGCCGCAAGGCCCGCGGCGCCTGGCTTAGAATCGTGTCTAGGAGCGCCAGATAGGCGCGGAACAACTCCCCCTCGCCGAGGCGTGCCGCTGCGGTCGGCGCCGTCGCAAAGACCAGCACAATGACCTGGGCGCTCGTCTTGGAGCTGAGACGAATCCCCGTCGTTAGCAGCTCGGCGACTGCCTCCTCGCCGATTTCCTTAGCGACAAACGGCGCGCTTTCGATAAATGTCACGACGAGATCCGTGCCCCGTCCCAGGGCCTTTAAGGTCGCGGCACCCCGCAAATAAGCCTCCAGCCCCCGCGGGCTAAAGACACGCGCCGCGTCCTGCCACACGGACTGGAGCACCTCGGCGGCATTCGCGCCAAGATCATCTAGTAGCTCCTGATGGTCGCTTAAGTGAATGGCCACGTTATCGCACCCGCAGACAAGGGTTGCAGAAGGAAAAATCGATACAGCGAATCGCCATGTTACGAGGCCACGTAAGCCGCCGATCCCGAGATTCGAGACCCACGAGCACGCGTTTTCTGGTCCGTAACTTCTTCATGACACGAGGACGCCCCCAACGTGATATGTGGCGTAGCCCGCAGGCACTACCGCCATCATCCCCAAGAAAGACCGCGTGCGCGGCCTAGCGCCTGGGGGGCTTTGCCATAAAGGTCCCGCGGGCCGGACCGTTCCGGCCCGCGGCTACCACAAGGGCTCGGGGGTATCGAGCTTTGACCGCTACGCGATCTCCACTTACACATCGTGCCGGCTTAAATCTATGGCCGGCAAGACCCCGTTACGGCCCCGCCCAACTTATCTATTGCCCGCGATACACCACGAAGGTCAAGCCCTGACTCTGGGCATAGTTATCGTAGCCTATCAAGCGCACGTGATGGGTAGGATGCGCGCGGTGACAGGCCTCGAGTTCGCTTAAGACGCGGTCGATGTCGTGCTCGCCAAACATCGGCAATTTCCACATATACCAGTAGTAGTTAAACGACCGCTCAACCTCGACATGCTCAATTCCCGGGTTCCAGCCCTTCGACACGATGTACGCAACCTGCTTGCGTATCTCGTCAGGCGTAAGCTCCGGCAGATAAGAAAACGTCTCAAACTTTATAGATGACTTGTAATCCTGGATCTCAGACATGATTCTGTCCCTCTTTCACGATGATGAACGCGCGCCCTTAGCGATTCTGCGTATCCAATTTGTCGACGGTATCGAACTCAAACTTGATTTCCTTCCATGTTTCCATGGCGATCTTGAGTTCCGGACTATCCGCCGCGGCGGCCGTCAGGATCTGCTTGGCCTCCCGCTCAATGTCGCGCCCCTCGTTACGAGCCTTTACGCACGCCTCTAGGGCCACACGGTTTGCAGCCGCGCCGGCGGCATTGCCCCACGGGTGGCCTAACGTGCCACCGCCAAACTGCAAGACGGAGTCGTCGCCAAAGATCGCGACCAATGCCGGCATATGCCAAACGTGAATCCCGCCCGAGGCGACCGGAAAGACGCCGGGCATCGAGCCCCAATCCTGGTCGAAGAAAATGCCACGGCTACGATCTTCCTTGATAAACCGATCGCGCAGGAGATCAATCCATCCGAGCGTCGCTTCGCGATCGCCTTCCAGCTTGCCCACCACCGTGCCCGTATGCAGGTGATCGCCACCGGAAAGCCGCAGAGCCTTGGCCAACACCCGGAAATGGATACCGTGATGAGGGTTACGGTCGATGACGGCGTGCATGGCACGGTGAATATGGAGCAATATGCCGTTCTTGCGGCACCAACGCGCCAGACCGGTATTGGCGCAGAAGCCGCCCGTCAGGTAGTCATGCATGATGATCGGCATGCCCAATTCCTTGGCGAACTCAGCGCGCTCGTACATCTCTTCGGGCGAAGGCGCGGTGACGTTCAGGTAATGACCTTTACGCTCGCCGGTCTCGGCCTCAGCATTGTCGATGGCCTCCGCCACAAACAGAAAGCGATCACGCCAGCGCATGAAGGGCTGGCTGTTCACGTTCTCGTCGTCTTTCGTGAAGTCCAGACCACCACGCAGCACTTCATAGACCGCGCGGCCATAGTTCTTCGCCGAAAGACCAAGCTTCGGCTTGATCGTGCATCCCAGAAGCGGGCGCCCGTACTTGTTCATTTTGTCGCGCTCGACCTGAATCCCGTGCGGCGGCCCATTACAGGTCTTCACATAGGCCAACGGGAAGCGTACGTCTTCTAGGCGCAATGCGCGCACGGCCTTAAAGCCGAACACGTTACCGACAAGCGAGGTGAAGACATTGACCACCGAGCTCTCTTCAAAGAGGTCGATCGGATAGGCGACGAAGGCATAGAAACAGGTATCGTCCCCCGGCACGTCTTCGATCTTGTAGCAACGGCCCTTATAATAGTCGAGGTCGGTCAGAAGATCCGTCCAAACCGTAGTCCAGGTTCCGGTTGAGGACTCAGCGGCAACAGCCCCTGCGGCCTCTTCACGATCCACGCCCGGTTGGGGGGTGATCTTGAAAACGGCCAAGATATCCGAGTCCGTCGGTACATAGTCCGGGGTCCAGTACGTTTGCCGGTATTCCTTGACGCCGGCCGTGTACTTCTTTGCGCTCATAGAAACACTCCTCATAGCAGTAGCAAAATGCCGTAGAATCGGCTGGGATTGCGCGCTATGGTGCAATCCGCTAGCATTAAAAGAAAGTGAAATGTAATTAAGATAACAGTTTACTAAAGTTTATCATTCGGGTGGGCCATGTCGATTCGCCATCTTACGCTCCATCAATTGCGCATATTCGACGTGGTGGCCCGGCACTTGAGCTTTGCGCGGGCCGCCGAGGAACTCCACCTGACGCCGCCGGCCGTCTCCATACAGGTCAAGCAGCTGATGGAGGCCACCGGGCGCCCCCTATTCGAGCAAATCGGCAAGAAGATCTTCCTCACGCCCGCCGGGCAGACATTATGGGCGGCCAGTCGTGACGTTCTCGGGCGCCTAGAACAAGTGTCTCAGGAGATCGCGGCATTGGAGGGTATCGAAAAAGGCGTCCTGAAGCTCGGCATCATCACGACCGCCCAATACTTCATTCCCCACCTGCTCGGCACCTTTTGCGTCAAACACCCAAGCGTCGATGCGGCCCTATTCGTCGGTAATCGGGAGGCCTTGCTAGAACGCTTGACCCAAAACCAAGACGACCTCTATATCCTCGGCCAACCGCCCGGACACATAAACGTGGTTGCCCAGACCTTTGCCGAGAACCCACTCGTAGTCGTCGCGCGCCCAGACCATGCGCTCGCAAACAGATCCGACATCGCGCCACAGGCCTTGGCCGCATTCCCCTTCATCATGCGCGAACGTGGCTCCGGCACGCGGCTTACGGCCGAGAAATTTTTTGCCGAAGAAGGGGTGACGATCCAGAAACGCATGGAGCTTGGCAGCAACGAAGCGGTAAAACAGGCCGTAGCCGGCGGTCTTGGCATCGCCATTTTGTCGGCCATTACTCTGCGCGCCGAAATTACGAGCGGAGATCTTACGGCTCTGGACGTAAAGGGCTTTCCCCTGGAACGCCAATGGTATGTGATGCACGCGCAAGGCAAGCACTTGACCCCGGTCGCGCGCGCGTTTAGAGACGGTCTACTAGCCGATCGCCCCAAACCTAGCCCGCTTCATGACATCTACCATAATGATTAGCGAGTTATGCGCCGGAATGCGACATCGATAGGTGGGCCCGCCTGGTATGGGCACCCAAGGCCTTCTGTCTTCCATGAACGAGAGCCTAATAGGGACTACCGGGAACTTTACGCCGGTATATGCAACCATTATCGATGCCTTTAATGATGCTCAGCGATCATCTAGCCCGCCATGAAGCCTTGACAACACCTCCTAGCCTGCCAGACTGGTGTACGGGGCCCGGATGTCGCCGAGCATCGGCTAGCAATGTTCGAGGCGTTGACTAGTATATTGCGGCACAAGTTGTCCGGTTTAGAGACGAATCCATTTGGCCTGCTATCATATATTGGCGGTAGTCGACCGGTTTCTTATTGCATGAATGGTTTTACCGAATTAGACCCTGGTTTAACCGGGCATTTTTATATTGCTGATACGAGGACGTGTTACTACACGTACCCACAGGCTTGATACGCATGACGCGTACCCATACAAATGATCTTTTGGTGATCGACTGCTTCCTTAATAGCGCCAACCCTATAGGCACCTATCGCCCCGCCTTCGTAGCGTTTGGGTACAACATATGACGGGCCGATCCTCGCTGCGTACGCGTTTACGCCGCTTCATGGGGCGGGGCTTGTCGGTAGCCGACCGGGCCGTCAGTCTACCGACCCTGGTCCGCCATGTAGATGCCCCCATCGTCAGTATCACGGAACGTGGCGTCATCAACCTCTTCAATCCGGCGGCCGAACGGCTTTGGGACTACGAAGCGCACGAGGTCCTGGGCAATAAACTGACCCTAATCATCCCCAACTTCTCCAATGCCTCGCTCACCGCGCCCACAAGCGGTCCTGTTCCGCAACGCATACACGGCACGACCGATGGACGGCCTTTGTACGCAAGACGCCGTAATGCCTCTTGTTTTGCCATTGATCTCCATTTGGCCGAATTCTTGCTCCACGGACAGCGCCAGTCCCTCATAACCGTTCATGACCTGAGCCACGAACAAGAATTGCGGAGCCGCATCGCACGCCTCACTAAGCTCTACCAGGCGTCGAGCACCCTGAGCCGCGCGACCCGGAATAGCGAGGACGAGCAGACGCTCCTCGCTATGATCTGCCGTATCGCGGTCGATCTGGGTGGGGTCACCATGGCCTGGATCGGTACCGCCCATGGCGACGAGGGGCTGATCCAGCCGTTCGTGAGCTACGGGAGCGGCCTTGAATACCTCAGTGGTCACATCGTCTCCCGGCGACCGGACGTCCCCGAGGGCCAAGGGCCGGCCGGAATCGCGTTTCGGGAGAATCGCGCGGTCGCGATCAACGACTTTGCAGCCACTGACGCATTACGGCCTTGGCACGCCAGCGCGGGATATTACGGGTTTCAGTCGATGGGATCGTTTCCTATTCCGCGAGCCGGAAAGGCCTTTGCGGTTCTGAGCGTCTACCACACCGAGCGAGATATCTTCGATAAGGAGATGATGGACATACTCGAGGACATCGCGAATAACACGGCCTACGCCCTCGATGCCATGGATCGGGAACGGCAACGACAACAGGCGCAACGAGATCTCGCACACAGTGAGCAGCATTTCCGGGCGTACTTCGAGCGAGCCATGATTGGGATGGCGGCCACGAGCCCCACCGGGATCTGGTTGGAAGTCAATGATTTCTTTTGCGCGATGCTCGGCTATTCCCGCTCGGAACTTCTTCAGCGAAGCTGGGCTGATATCGCGCACCCAGACGATGTCAGCCATAGCACAACGACTTTGGATAAATTTCAGTCCGGCGAATTACATGAATCGACTTTTGAGCAAACCTACGTTCATAAAACGGGGCGGCCCGTCTACGTCCAGGTCGCGGTGCGCGCCGTACACCATACCGACCACCGCCTCGATTACATCGTGCTACTCGCAGAAGACATAACATCCCGAAAGCAACGCGAAGACGCCCTAGACAGGGTTGCGCGCATTCTTGACGAATCATCCAACGAAATCTACATGTTCGACGCCGATACGCTATATTTCCTCTATGCGAACGCTGCTGCGCAGCACAACCTCGGGTATTCCTTCGAGGAATTGCAGCACCAGACGCCGCTTGACCTCAGTTCCCGTTACTCGCCGGAACATTTCCTTGAGCTTCTCGCCCCCTTAAGGAGCGGCACCGCCGAATTTATAACGTTAGAAGGCGAGCATCGGCGCAAGAACGGTAGCCTGTACCCAATCGAAGCGCGGCTACACCTGTCCGCCTATGGTGGCAGTCCGGTGTTTGTTGCAATCACCCAGGATGTCACGGAGCGTAGGCAATTCGAGACTAAACTGCACCACCAGACTACCCACGACGCACTGACCGGCCTCCCAAACCGCGCCCTGTTCCACGAGATATTAGACCGCGCAATGACTCGTGCAACCCGCAACTCGACATTGCTCGCGATCCTCTTTCTTGATCTGGATGAGTTTAAAAATGTCAATGATGCGCTGGGCCACGAATATGGAGACCTCTTGCTCCAAGAAGTGGCGAAGCGGCTCACCGCGGCGCTCCGCCAGGAAGACTGGATTGCGCAGAATGACGGCCTGCTGGCACGACAAGGCGGAGATGAATTTACGATCCTGCTCCAGAACATGGCATCGGTGCACATGATCACGAGGGTTGCAGAGCGGCTCCTCACCACCATCGCCCAGCCCTTTGAAACCCACGGCCACGAAATGTATGTCACGGCCAGCATCGGTATCACCGTCTACCCATTCGACGACATCGGCCACGAGGATCTCCTTCGCAATGCCGATGTTGCCATGTATAGGGCCAAGCGCGCGGGCAAAAATACCTTCCGATTCTACGCGGCCAGCATGAGCACTCAGATATCCGAGCACCATGCCATCGAAAATGGCTTACGCCACGCCCTGGACAGCGGGCAGTTTTTGCTCCATTACCAGCCGCAGGTCGACCTTCGTAGCGGCCGCCTCGTAGGGGTCGAGGCACTGATCCGTTGGCAACATCCCGAGCGAGGGCTCATTTCCCCGGGCCTGTTTATCCCGGTAGCTGAGGAAAGCGGGCTCATCGTGCCCATCGGCGAGTGGGTTTTACGGACCGCATGTGAGCAACAACAGGCCTGGAAAAGGGCAGGGCTCCCCGCTACCCGCATGGCCGTCAACTTGTCCGGGCGCCAATTTAGGCAACGCGACTTACCTTCCATGGTGGCCAGCGTTCTCAAAGAGACAGGGCTCGACGCAAACCCAGAGCAGCTTGAATTGGAGCTTACGGAAAGCATGCTCATGGAGGATATGGAGAAGACCGCAGCGACTATCCAGGTCTTACACGACAAGGGTGTGCGTCTTGCGATTGATGACTTTGGTACGGGATATTCAAGTCTAAGTTATCTGAAACGCTTTCGCATAAACACCTTGAAGATCGATCAATCCTTTGTGCGCGACATCACAAGCAATCCTGACGATGCCGCCATTGCGACTGCGATCATTGGGCTCGGCCATAGTTTAGGCCTCTCCGTCATAGCGGAAGGCGCCGAAACGGAAGAACAGGTCGCCTTCCTGCGCAATGCCCAATGCGATGAGCTGCAAGGCTACTACTATAGCGAGCCGTTGCCGGCAGACGCTATGGCACAGTGGCTCTCGAAGGATCATCGGCTGGCATAACGCCTCATAGGGGGCGTTTCGCGAGACTTGGCCGAGCCTCGCGGATTTCATTGAAACAGTTGCTACTTGGCGGTCCGGGCGGTGACTACGTCTGCCGGGTGCGAGCGCACGAGGCCTTTAGTGCCACGATAACCGCCCCCACTGACCTATTTAGGGCTTAAGCGCGATCATGCCGTCTCCTTGACGATCTTCCTGTCGATGTGGAAATCCTTGCCTTCCCAACGGTGCGCGCCTGGCCAAAAGAACGTAAAGTCCAGACGCTTGTGCCCATGCAGGGTTTCGGCCTTGAGCGCGATGACGTGAGCTAGCCCCCAGTCTTCACTGGAGATGTCTTGCGGGTCCCGCCAACCGTCATGACCGAAATGGAGCACGCCGTCCGCCTCAATGAAGAAATACAGGTCCTGCTCCGGCTCCAGGGACGTGATCGGATGCTGAAAGCGCCATATCTGAAATGTCGGATGCGGACGCTTCCCGGCATAACGCCGCCACGCGGCCTTGGGCCTGTCTATAGGCGCACCTTGCGAAATACTGAGTACCAACTTGATAAACTCGCTGTGCGCCCACACAAGCGGCATGGCCGAGCCCGAGGGTTGCCCCGGGTGCAACCCGCGCTCGGGAATGGGGGCGCTGTCCCACACCTGTTCCGGCAACATTCCGCCAGTACCTACCATCGCCGCCATGGCCGCGACATAGGGGCGCGTATCCCGGCCGGCGAGCAGCTCATAATGGCCCCGCTCGCCGACCAATAACGGCCAGCCCCGCCCTTGGCCCCAGCCATTGAACGGTGCGCCGTCCGGATGCTCGCCATAGCCATCGCCATTATAACGGTGCCAGACCGGGCCATTGGGCGTCTCTGTTTTCAATAGCGCATCGACCGTCTGGACGCTGGACAGAATCTGCGGGTCGTCCGGACTTCGCAGGCCGAAGCGGCACAGCTGCAGAAAGTCCGTTCCTACCTGCTCACTCGCCTGCGGCGCCATCAGGTCATTTCGATTCTTGATAACCAGGGGTTCGCTATTGGCGTCCGACCGAGTCAGAACATCTGCCGGTGCCACCCGAACGTAGTAGCCCGAAAGACCCAACCGCGTCGCCGTCGCAGTCGCTTGAACGAACGTCCATTCCTCTAGCCGACTATTCCAATAGTCGGCTACTAATAGCGCACAATCGCGCTCGCGTCCCGTCAGAAATTGCGCGCCCTCGACTAGTGCGGCAATCACAATGGCCAGTGTAAACGTGTTAATGCCGCCGTCCTCCTCCCACCGATCTTGGCCCGTGGCCGGCCCGGTACGAACTATAAACGCGAGGGCCTGGCGCACCATGTCGGTGACTGGGATGTCGGTCAGCGCTTTATGATCGTTCAATAGGGCAGCCAAAAGTACCGGGAAACCCGTTTCATCCAATTGCATGCCTTGCCAGTAAGGTTTCCCGCCCAGCCACTGGTTCTGGAGCCAGTGGCCATCCTTTTGTTGGGTCGCCATAAGGTAGAGCAGAATCTCGCGCGCCTCAGTCATTGCGCCTAGGGCCACGAGTGCCGCTGCGGTCTCGACGAGATCGCGCGACCATACGAGATGATAACCGGCGCGACTTTCACTGCTGGCGCCCCAAGGAATGGAGAGACTTGCCACCAACGCGCCCGGGACTGTCTTATCCATGTGCACTTTCATAATCGTGGCGGACAGTTTGAGGAGCGCTTCGGCGTGCGGCTCCAAACTCTCTTTCGGCATCGGCGGCAGGCCTGCATGCCAATCCCTCCAGAGCGCGCAGTAATGAGACCAAAGGGGCGTGAAACCCCCCATCAAGGCGCCAAGGGCTAGGGTCGCAGCGGTCTCCTTACTGGCGCCGAAGCCCACGGCGATAGCTCCTGACGCACCAGACAATTCCGCCGCAAGGGCGACGTTGCCGGGCCCCGCCTCGGTATAGAACTTCGTCATAGCGCCGTTGCGCGTCAGGTCTTGCCAAAGATCACTCTCGCTTGCGACTCCGACTGAACGCCGCGCAAACGCGATCCGCCGCTGGTCGTCGCAAGCGACGATCGCGAGACCGAACGGCCCTTGCTCCGCCCAGAGCACGGGATGGCCCTCCCATTCGCCGACATACGCCTTGTTGTGATGCGCATCCTCGCCCAATCGGGGGGCTGCCAAAAGATACACCTGGAGAGCCTGGTCGCCAGCGAGCGCAAAATGCACAACCAGGACATCTCGTTTTGGATCGGAGCAGACCTGCAGCGTCAGCGTGAAGCGTGGGTGACGATGGGTCATGGTGATGGCAGGGATTACCCCTTCCTCCCATTGGACCGTGTAATCGTTCAGGCGCCGGATCTCTACCCAGAAGCCATGCCGGTCCCCCACGATAAAACCGAGGTCCCTTAGTTGCGGGATATCGATTCTGGGGTAGTAAACCTCGGTTATGATTCCCTGGGCACAAGTAAACCAAAGACGAGAGGACCCAAGACTGCAGCCGACTGCATCTTTAGCAGCCGTAGTCCAGGTGGCATAAGTGGTAAGTGAAGCGGGGGCACAACCGTCGGTCGTCAAATCATCCTGCATAAACGCTCCCTATTAAAAAAACGGCCTCAAATCATCCATGCCGCAGATCCCGCACAGATCCGCAGACTGCCGCTGAACTTTTATCGCACTAGGCTCACTTCCATCGGCCGCAGGCCCCGCCGCAGCACGCCTACCCAAGCCCCGTTGTTATGGGCCCGCATACGCCGCCACCGGGACATCATTTTCTTGACACAAACATCTTATGGCGGTGGCTCTCGGTCGGCCTTAAGTGCCTCCTGGCTACCATAACACCTTTTCTTCCGCAGACCCGCACCGGCCCCAAGGCCGCCTTCGTTTAACCATGGCCCAGCCGAAACGAGTGCCCGTGCTGCAACACCCTGATGCGCGACCAAGCCGCCCTTTTTTCCAAGCAGCCGACCACCACCGAAGACACCAAGCGGCGCCAAAACAGCGCTTTGCCGTAGACGCGGTTGCGATGATAGCGCCGCGACCTAGCTAGAGAGTTTAGCCGACCCCAATGCCCACGTCCCAACCGACGCCATTCCGGGTAAAGATTCTAAGACAAATGAGAGGGCTGCGTTTATCATATAGGCAGGAGGCGCCAGGGCTCCATGGGGAGAGGATAATAACGTGAGTAAGGAGTACCATTGTGAAGGAGTACTGTTATGTCGAATACCAAATTTATCCGCTTTTTTTCTGAACTCAGCATCGATGACATCCCCTCGGTCGGGGGCAAAAACGCGTCTCTTGGCGAACTCTACCAAAACCTGACTGCCCAGGGCGTCTTAGTACCCAATGGCTTTGCCATCACAACCGATGCCTACCGCGCCACGCTCACGGCCGCCGACGCCTGGCAACCGCTGCACGACGCCCTCGATGGCCTAGACCCGAATGACGTGACAGATCTCGCCCGAAGGGGTGAGCAGGCCCGCCATATCGTCTATAGCGCCCCACTACCAGCTGAGCTGCGTGCCGACATTCTCGAGGCGTACGCCAAACTCAAGGCGGAATACGGCGCCGATCTGTCGGTGGCGGTGCGCTCATCGGCAACCACAGAGGATCTCCCTACCGCGAGTTTTGCCGGACAGCAAGACACCTACCTCAATATCCGCGGAGATGAACTGCTGCTAGATGCCTGCCGTCGCTGTTTCGCCAGCCTCTTTACCGATCGCGCAATTCACTATCGAACCAATCAGGGCCTAGACCACGCCCATGTCGCGCTATCGGTCGGCATCATGAAGATGGTGCGTTCCGATATCGGCGCCTCTGGGGTCATGTTTTCTCTCGATACAGAGTCAGGGTTTCGCGATGTCGTATTCATTACGGGGGCCTACGGACTTGGTGAAAATGTCGTTCAGGGCGCCGTGAACCCAGATGAATTTTACGTCTTCAAGCCATCCTACATTCAGGGCAAGCGCATGGTTTTGCGGCGCACCCTCGGTTCCAAGAAAGTGAAGATGGTCTATGCCAGCGGCGGCGCACGCACCACCACCAAGAACGTCCCGGTACCCCATGAGGATCGCGATCGTTTTTGTATTACCGATAGCGATGTCCTAACACTTGCAGATTATGCCATCAAGGTCGAGCGTCATTACAGCCAAAAGGCGGGCGTACCCCGACCCATGGATATGGAATGGGCCAAGGACGGGACCGATGGTGCCGTCTACTTGGTCCAGGCGCGCCCAGAAACGGTCGTGTCACAGCAAAACGATCACATCCTTGAGGAGTATCACATTCAAGGCCAAGGCGAGGTACTGGTTACCGGCCGCGCGGTCGGCGCTCGGATGGCCACCGGACTCGCCCACATCATCCCCGACGTCGCGCAGATCTCTCAGTTCAAGACTGGCGAGATTCTCGTGACCGACAACACAACCCCCGATTGGGAACCGGTCATGAAACGGGCAGCGGCCATCGTAACCAACCGCGGCGGACGAACCTGCCATGCGGCCATCGTGGCACGTGAGCTGGGCATCCCCGCGATCGTGGGTGCAGATCGGGCGACGCAGCGCCTAACAACCGGCGAGACTATTACGATCTCCTGTGCCGAGGGTGATATCGGCAAGATCTACCGAGGGGCCATACCCTTCGAAATCGCCCGCACGAATCTCACCGACCTAGCACGACCGGCGACCCTTATAATGGTCAACCTCGGCAATCCCGGCCTAGCCTTTAAGACAAGCTTTCTCCCAAACGATGGCGTGGGCCTTGCGCGCATGGAATTTATCATCAACGAATCCATCGGTATTCACCCCATGGCCCTGGCACACCCGGAAAAGGTCGAGGACCCGAGCGAGCTCGCGGAGATCGCGCGGCGCACGCGGGGCTACGCTAGGCCCGCTGACTTTTTTATTGAACGTCTGGCCGAGGGAATCGGTACGATCGGGGCTGCCTTTTACCCAAAACCCGTGATCGTGCGGATGTCGGACTTCAAGAGCAACGAATACGCCTCGTTGATCGGCGGGCGTTGGTTCGAGCCCAAGGAGAGCAACCCCATGATCGGCTTTCGGGGCGCATCGCGGTATACCCATCCGGCCTATGCCGACGGCTTTGCGCTTGAGTGCGCAGCCCTCAGGCGGGCCCGCGATGATATGGGGTTGACCAACATCAAGCTCATGATCCCCTTCTGTCGGCGCGTAGATGAGGGCCGGCGGGTCGTTGGCCGCATGGCGGAGCTCGGACTGAAACGCGGAGAGAACGATCTAGCCATTTACGTCATGTGCGAGATCCCGAACAACGTGCTTTTGATCGATGACTTCGCCCAACACTTCGACGGTTTCTCGATTGGCTCCAACGATCTCACGCAACTGACCTTGGGCGTGGATAGAGATTCGGAGATCGTGGCATTTGACTATGATGAGCGCGACCCAGGCGTCAAGAAAATGATCCAGCTAGCGGTCGAGGGCTGCAAACGCAATCACCGTCATTCGGGTCTGTGCGGTCAAGGGCCGTCCGATTACCCGGAGATTGCCGAGTTCTTGGTCGAGACCGGCATCGATTCCATCAGCCTCAATCCGGATTCGGTATTCGCCACCACCCTGCACGTCCTGGAGGTCGAGAAGCGCCTGGGACGCAAGCCCCGGCCGAAGGGTCAGAGCTAACGTGTAAGACCTACTAAGCACCCCTGTCTCGGCAGGGGTGCTTAGTAGGGGATGCCGGTCATTTCCCTGGGCGCCTTAGGCCCGCAACAAGGAGTCTTATCAGGCAAAGATCTCGATCAGAAAACTCAGCATCGCCTGCCAGCTTCGGGCGGCAGCCAGGGGATTGTAGGCGAACCCACGGGAGGGATCGTCGCCCGCGCCCTCATTGGTGAAACTGTGGACGGCCCCGCCATATTTAAAGAGCTGCCAATCGGCGTGGGCGGCCCGCATCTCCTGTTCGAAGGCGGCGACATCGGATTCGGGAACAAACGGATCTTCGGCGCCATGGAGGGCCAATACCTTGGCTTTCAATACCCCGGCACGCGCTGGCGTCGCCGTGGCAAGCCCACCATGGAAACTCACTACCCCGCGCAGGTCGGCGCCGCTGCGCGCCAATTCCAGTATGGTGGTCCCGCCAAAACAAAAACCCATGGCGGCGATTCGGGTCGGGTCGCACGAGGCCTCAGCCCGCAGCGCATCGAAGCCGGCCCGGACCCGGGCACGCAATAGCGCTCGATCGCCGGCACGGTACTCGTTGGCATTCGCGGCCGCCTGCTCCATGGTTTGCGGGCGATGATCTTTCCCAAAAATGTCCGCCGCGAAGGCCAGGTATCCGGCCTCGGCCAAGCGATCACAGCTGCGGCGCTCGTGGTCGCCGATGCCCATCCATTCGTGCACCACAAGTACGCCCGGGCGTTTTCCGGTCCGTGACTCGTCCCAAGCCAGATAACCTTCGAGGGCCGTACCTTCGTGATCGTAGGAGATGAGCGCATTCTTCATGGAGTCTATCCTGGTGATCTAAACGATAACTGATTGTACACCCTGAACGGTAAGATTTGATCCGGAGCCTCGCCGCGACTCTTCGGCGGTGGCCGCCGGGGGTTTTCGATCGGCCGCCACAACGCTCGCCGGTAGGTATCCGGGCGCGGAGCCGCATAGGCGCGCCATTCATAAAGTGGGACGGATTCTCGCGACCGGGCCTTGCCAACAACACAGGTCTTCCATTACAGGGGGTTTGGCAAGCCTTGTGCGCGGCCTCACTGCTTGGCATCTGCTTGCCGTAAGGGCGCATGATGGCCCGACTCAGCGTTCGGGCTTTGGGGGCTCTTCCTGGCCAACAATCCTTAAGCGGTGCCAAGGCCCGCGCCTATTTCTGGTTCCTGCCTTGGGCGGCCTGCAACCCGATCCAACGCTCCAGCTCGGCTACATGCTGACTTTCTTCTTCGACAAATTCCTCGGCCAAGGCCTTGACTTCGGGGTCTTTAGTCGAGTCCAGGATGCTCTGGTAATAAGCCAAACCCGCCATTTCGCATTCGAGAGCGACTTCAAGGGCCTGTTCGGGTCCGGTGAGCGGATCGGCCGCCGAAATGGAGGCGGCCTCCGGGCTTTCGATGCCAGGCCAATCGTAGTCTCCGGGGTTCATCTCCGGCACATCGCGAAATCCGGCCCTGGATCGGGCCACGCCAAGATGCAGGCGCGAATAGTCGGACAAACGACGAAAGAGCTTACTCACCTCAATATTGCCGCCCGTCACCATGGCATCGGCGAGTTGTCCGAAACGTAAAACAGCTTCTTCCTCAAGCTTGATGGCGTGGGCAAGAAATCCTTCAACGCTGTCCATGACTACTCCTCTTAGAAAATGATGGCCCCACCCCGGAAACGACTATCGTCTCTGGGGCAGAAGCCAACGATATACGCCAAATCCTGTCAGCCGATCCCGCTCAGGCCGGTGCCTGCCCCGAAGCGGCTCGCCGTGCCTCGGCCTCTTCGCGCGCGATCCATTGCTTTAGGATTTCGACGTGTTCGGCCTCCTCTTTGACGAATTCTTTAGCGGCCGTCGCTATTTCCGGACTGGCGGAGGTGTTGGCCACCGCGTAGTAAAACTCATAGCCACGTCGTTCGCCCTGCAATGCGGCCTTAAGCGCATCAAGGCGCGACAGGTTGGCGTCACCCGCCCATGGCATTGAGTCGCCGGGCGTGACGTTGTCCGGCCACAAGGTACGCTGTGGCAAATCAAAGGTTACCTTGTTGGCGACCATTCTCTCCTTAACCTGCTCATAATGCTGGCGGGAATAAGCGGCCAGTCTGAGGAACAGCTCACCGACCTCATCATTACCGTGACTTTTCATGGAGGCGGCCAGGTCCTCGTAGTGGACTGCCGCGTCCTGTTCGACCTCTGCGGAAAAATTCAGGAACTCGTCTAGCGTCTTGATGCTAACGCCGCCCTTATAGATGGAAGCGGCTATCGACAGACTCGGCCCCTTTACTGGTAAGGTTTCATCGCCCTCGAATGTAACGAGTACATCCTCGTCGCGCACAAAACACTGGCAAGCCAGACGATAACGCGGCGGCATATCATTGACCTCCGCATCCATAATCTCTTGCTTGGTGATCTTGCCGAGCTGGCGCAGTAGCTCCTTCTCCTTCTCCGTCAATGCAATACTCATCCGGTTGGACCCGGGCAGGTGTTCGACTTCCACCAGACAGGAACCGCATTCCCCATCCTGGCAGTCAAACGGAATGGGGATCTTGTGCTCTCTGGCGATCGCCAACAGCGTTCCGCGGTGCCCCGCAACCGCGTATACCGTTACGTCTTTGGGCATTACCGGCGATGAGAAGGTTACATTGGCCATACATTTTCCTCTTAAGTCAGACGCGAACAATAAAGCTTATCTTGGCAAGCAGTCCCTGCGTTGAGCCTCGGACTAACGCTCCTGCAATTAAGATGCCAGCACAAAATTCTAGATTCGACACACAGTGGCGTCCGCCAAAGCGGCGCTAATGTAGGGTTTGTCGGGTCTGTCACGTGGGTTTGTCGGATTGACTACGCGGCGCGCAGCATGCGCGGGACCGGGTCGGCGACTCCAGGCATAATTCCGTCGGCGGAATTGACGGCACGCCTTTGCCACCGTCGCGGAATCCCTGGACATACCGTCCTACGCCTTGAAGGCCCAGCTGAACCACAGGGCGGATCGGACGTGACATAAAAAAGATAGCCAAAACGGCACCATGGTCGCCTTGGCGTAGCCTTCAAGCTGCTTTAGGGTAGGCTGCGTCTGGCCACCTTCCCAAGCCTCAAGTTTAGGAAAACGTCTTACCAAGGCGTCGAATGGCAGCCCGCCACGCTCCCGCGCCCAGCGAATCAGCTCAGGTTGAACGACAACACGGCTCATGGCGCCACTTTACCCACTACCGTTCATTATACTTTAGAGCAGATGGAGGGGGGATCGTGATGTCAAATCACCGCGTACCTTGAGCGAGCACGCCTCACGCCAGTACCGCCCCTGTAGCCCCCTTTGCGCTAAGGAGGCCCACAGAACAAAGCCCGCTCTCAAGGAAACGCGGCGCGATTCCCGGGGTTTCTTGACAGCGCCATAGGCGCGGCGATGCCGCCCCTATGCTTACTTAGGGCGGCAGACTACTAAAGAAGGCCGCCAAATCTGTAATATTCTTAGAACTGAGTGGTGCGGCCATGGCGTCCATTATTGGGTTCTTACGCGTACCATCCTTGTATTCGTGCAATGCGTTGATGAGATAGGCTTCATTTTGCCCCGCTAGATTGGGGTAACTTGCCTTGGTGCTGATACCGCGTGCTCCGTGGCAGCTCATGCACAACGGCGCCCGTATTCGCCCCCTGGTCACGTCGCTGGCTGTGTTCTTGCTCTGGACAGACATGCGCGCGCAACCGCCCAAAGTGATGATCATTGGGATGGCCACGGTACCCAGCACAAATCGATACGTGCTTCGCTTGAAAATAATAGTTGTCATTTCGGTCCCTCGAATTCTTTGCGTCCAACATATGGTGACGCATCATGCAGCTCGCTGAATCTTGGCTTCGCTGTGAATTTATTTTCTGCCATCATAAACAATCATCTATTGCCCAACCATATGGAGACGCGACAATCAATGGCCGTTCATTTTTTGTGTGCAGAAACGAGTTTTGCGTCGTTTGGAAGGTTTTTTAGGTAAGCGACCAACTCCCAAATCTCGGTATTGTCCTTGCTTGGCTTCCAGCTCGGCATACCGGTCATGCGGACCCCATTTTTAATCACCCAAAATAACTCCTGGGGGTTCAATTGAAGATTGTATGCCTGTGAGAATTTTGGGGGTTTCGGATAAAGTCCTTCGCGGAGGAGGTCTGCTTGTTTTAGGCCTGGACCACCATGACAAACCATGCATGAACGTATGAATATCTTGAATCCTGCGCGGATCATTTTGGGATCCTGCAAATCCATATTCTTCGGTACCTGGATATTGACAGACCGTCTTTCAATTGAGTTTCGTCTTACGGCCTTGAGCAATCCATACACGGGGGCTGGATCCGTCCAGAGAGCAGACACGTTAAACACGCCAAGGTAAACGAACAAAGTGCCTGCGGCAACAATCATGGCAAATTGCAAAAGCAATACTGCAATCACAATCCTAATTGTATGCATGCAGATAACCTCTCAATACTTTTCTATCAAAGCATTTTCGGTTCGCCGAAGGTTCTGGCCAAGGCACGCGCTATATCCTGCCGAACAGCAACAACACGACCAGGATCACCAACACAAGTCCCACAGCGCCGCTGGGACCATATCCCCATCCTCGGCTGTGAGGCCAGGTAGGGATTACGCCGAGCAGCAGTAAAATCAGAATGACAAGTAGAACGGTTCCGAGTGTCACTTTACCCTCCCATTACGATGATATGTAGAAGCTCCGCAATGACCATTGGTCGGCGCCGGCACTCATCGTGTCATTGTGGCGAGCGTACCTATATAGCAAGCCACTGTTTGCGGGTTGGCGCGCAAAAAGGCCGACCTAAAACCACCTAGCGGGCCGCTGAACGTGGCGTGAACTCCACCTCAGCCCCATCAGTAACACCCGCCCGACCCTGCTGGCGCGGGGCATTTCGCCAGCTTTTCCCTGAATCTGGGCCAAATGGCGTTTTTGGCCCTGTCACCCCCCCATAAACCATCCCCTAGGTTGCCCATCCAAGCCAGATTGTCGGCGGCCCACGTCACTTCGCTGACATTGAATGCCGCTTCAGTAACATCGCTGGCACTGCTGACTGCTGTGGCGCTATCCGCGCCGCGCCTAACTGTTGTCGTTCGTTGCCGGGCCTATATCCTCAATCGCACCGCGAATCTCGACAACGCGCCAGGCGGTCACAAAACTTCAGGCGAGGCCAGCCCTCTATCCCGATGGCCACATACCAGCGGGATTCTTTGCGACCTTATTTGACTTGGCTGATCGTGAACTTACCGACGCTGACGCCAAGGTCGATGCCTTGGCCTAAACCCGCCAGCGCCAACGAGACCGTCCCTTTGGTCAGTACTTGCGCAGAACTCGATTTCACTAGACCGGCGTTGGCCTCGCCCTGGACATACGAGCCCAGCACATCGCGAATGTGATGCACGTCCGTAAAGGTGCCCACACCATTGTCAATGCGTGACTTGCCGGCGGTGAGACCGATACCCTCCTCGGTGATCTTCACGTGCATAGACGAGCCATTAGCGCAGGTCACTATACCGGCGCCTTCCGCGTGTTTGTAAATGGCCGACCAACTGGTGGTCTTGTAGTGCATTTTGCACGCCAAGTTGGCTCCAGCGGCCGACGCGTACTGCGGTATCATCAAGATCGCGGCAAGGATGGTTAACGAGGCAAATAATGGTAGGTGACGATTAGTCATGATCTGATCTCCATAACAAGGTGGAATGCATTGTGCTTGAGTAGTGCGCCAGACCCAGATGATTGTTCCGGTCTAGCGCAGGTATGTGGGCTGTCGGCGACTTGGCCGATGAGCCCCGATCGAACGTCGAGGACGCCTCTGGGCGACGCGGTCTTCTGATCGCATTCTTGCCATCGGTGGCCTGAAGGATCCCGACCTTTCGTGTGGCCCAGATTGCCTGCGTGCCACGGTCGTCTAGCCGTGCGGGTACAGGGCCGCGCTCCTGGTCGTGACCCGGCTGGGTCTGGGAGGATACGGCGTACTGGGGATTGACCATTGTGTGGGCCCTCTCGGCTATGCCTTTGTTCTTTCCCGCAGGCTACGGCGCAATCTCGCAGCTTGCGTATCATTCCGGCGCTATGAGTGGGTTGGGTGATAGGTATCGGGCCCATGCCCCGTCATCGGAGGTATTGCTCCTGATGGACAGATGCGCCCAGACGCGTCCCACTGTTACGGGGCAGATTGCCCTTACTACGCTGACGTGTCTGTGCGCTAGCGTACCCAGGCCGCGGGGGATGTGAGAACTGAGAATGGCGTCGGATGCGTGGCCATGACGATCGCCTTGTCGTCACTGCCATCGGGTGCGCGGTCGGGAAAGCCGACCCGTTATGGCACGCAAGCCAGCGCGCTAACAAGGGCCTGTTCTGGCCGGGTGGCGTAGGCATGGGGCAGAGCAGTTGCTGGCCGCAGTCGAGTCTTGCTATAATATTTGCAGAGGCAAAACTAGGAATGCTCGTGGTCACGGCCCCTGACCTAATGAAAAATCAGCTACTTGCAGCCCTGCCTGCGGAGTCTCTGTCGCACTGGTTATTACATCTGGAGCGCGTCGATATGCCCCTGGGCGAGGTTATCTGCGAGTCCGGCAGCCCGGTGACGCATGTCTATTTCCCAACGACGTCGATTGTCTCGCTATTATATGTATTAGAAGATGGTACTTCGGCTGAGATCGCCGTGGTGGGTAATGAAGGCGTCGTCGGCATATCGTTGTTTATGGGCGGCGAGTCGACTACCAGCCGCGCGGTCGTACAAAGCGCCGGCCAGGGTTTTCGGATCAACGCCCGCCTGCTGATGCTGGAGTTCTCTCGCGGTGGCCCGGTGCTGCATCTGCTACTGCGTTACACGCAGGCGCTGATCACGCAAATGGGGCAGACGGCCGTATGCAACCGCCACCACTCGGTGGATCAACAGTTATGCCGCTGGCTGCTGTTGAGCCTCGATCGACTACAGTCTAATAACCTGGTAATGACACAGGAATTGATCGCCAACATGCTTGGCGTGCGTCGCGAAGGCGTGACTGAGGCGGCTGGCAAATTGCAGCAAGCTGGTCTTATTAAGTACCAGCGTGGGCACATCACCGTGCTAGATCGGGCTGGACTGGAGCGGCGCGTCTGCGAATGTTACGTGGTGGTCAAGCGCGAATACGAGCGACTTCAGCCACACGAACGCTTGATCTGAGCACATAGCCATCAAGAATCGCTACGCGGCATCGCCAATAAGGCAAAGTATCCTGACCGCGCCCATCTGCTTGGCCTCCTCTCCGATACGAATACCTGGGATTTCTACCAGAAAGCGCCACGGTGCTCCGCCTGTAGTTGACGCGCTCGCGCTTTGATCGTTCACGATGTCCTTGGTGGTTTCGTTACGAATGGTGCCATCCACTCGAAGGTCCGCGTACAAACGCGCCGCCGATATGTCCTTGCGAACATCGTTGGCTGATTTGCCCACAGTCCCCAAAGCCCCATAACGCCGCCAGATGTCGGCCCGGACAGTGCCCATCTCTTTGCAGAGTAAGCGATCAGGGAACCTTACAATTACCCATAACTATTGTCGTATTATCATATAGTTAGTGTAATATCTTGTATTTTATTCTGAGGTGTGAGATAGGAATCTTCCGTGTACAACGTTCAGGGGGCCTGTATGCGGGTAAACCTGCTCTGGGACGTTCGCCAGCCGCCATAAAAGGACGCAAAGAGGGCCATTGGGTGGATCAGGAGATGTCGGGGGAGATGTCGGGTGACCTTGCAACACTTTAATGGACACCTAGTTAACAGGAAACCATCTCACACCATTCTCTCGAACTCGGTCGGCGACATATAACCGATGGTGGAATGTCTCCGTTGACGGTTATAGAATGCTTCGA
>Ga0307375_10000709_pt1 | contig 39918 bp, 72 predicted proteins | sample TR1MG_FD_202531 | JGI IMG/M metagenome (GOLD analysis project Ga0307375, IMG submission 202531) | Soil microbial communities from Risofladan, Vaasa, Finland - TR-1 | ecosystem: Environmental > Terrestrial > Soil > Coastal area > Acid sulfate soil | place: Finland: Risofladan, Vaasa | collected... | reverse complement strand
TCCCAAGTACGGCGAGGGAGAGGAGCGGGAGGGCGAAGAGTTCGGCGAGGCGCTGGCGGTGCTCGCATCTGAGGTCAAGCGCCTGCGAACACTGACGGGCTACGGGATAGAGCCGCGCCAGACTGCGGGGGAGGTGGAGGCGCTGCGGGATGCGCTTGAAAACATGATCGATGAGGCCAGCGATTGCATCCAACGTGACGCATACCTAGAAGGCACTACCGAGCGCAATACGCGCGACCTGGACAGGCGGCGAGATGATCTTTCCAAAGCCAGGGACGCCCTCTCCCGCCAGAGCGTCGAGACACATGAATAGTCTACGCATGGCGTGGATAGCAACTAATTGGAGGAACTTATGGACATGGGAATGAAGGGCAAAAACGTACTGATCCGCACCGTCACGAACTACTATACCGGCAACGTTGTCGAGGAGACAAAGAAATGGCTCAAGCTTGAGAGGGCCGCTTGGATTCCCGACACAGGGCGATTCTCGACGGCGCTCGCCACGGGTGAGTACAGCGAGGTCGAACCCTATCCCGAGGCCGTAGTAGTAATGCTCGCGGCAGTAGTGGACATCACGATCATCAGGGAAGTCCCTACGAGGCTTAAATGACAGCGGGAATGATGCTTATCGGGAGCCTGAGCGGGAGCCGGAGCGGGAGCCGGAGCCGGAGCGGGAGATGGGGCTGGAGCCGGAGCCGGAGCGGGAGATGGGGCTGGAGCCGGAGCTGGAGCCGGGGCTGGAACCGGAGCTGGAGCCGGAGCGGGAGCGGGAGATGGAGCCGGAGCCGGAGCATATGATTACAAGCCAGACCGTCGGGAGCAAGGGGGAGAGGGCATGAAATACATCGTCGAGATTGAACCGGGGGTATTTCTTGCGACTTGGGCCGGAGATCCCGGTCGCACCTTGATCGAGAGCAGCGCAAAGCGATATGCAAATATTTCCTCGGCGACCTACGCTCTTGCCTATGCCAGACGGTTTCGGGATTGTGCCAACGCTTTTATTTTGCAGGTAGATGACTCCGCCCGCCCCGTGGAGACGAAGGGGGAGGAGCATTAACTTCCTTGACCTCTTCGCGGGCATCGGCGGCTTTGCCCTCGGTGCGGAGTGGGCCGGGATGCGATTCGATGCGCACTATTTTTCGGAGGTTGACCCCTATGCAATCCGAGTCTATCAACTGCGATTCCCCGACGCCGTCCCGCTCGGAGATATCCGAGCCATCAAAGGCGCCGACCTGCCCCGAGGCGAATGGATCATCGCGGGCGGTTTCCCCTGCCAAGATATTTCCGTCGCTGGTAAAGGCGCTGGGCTGGCGGGGGAGCGCTCCGGGCTCTGGTACGAGTACGCCCGAATTATTGGCGAGCTTCGACCCCGATACGCGATCATGGAAAACGTCGGCGCTCTCGCTTTTCGGGGACTTGATTCCGTACTCGGGAGCCTTGCCGCGCTCGGGTACGATGCGGAGTGGCAGGATATACGCGCCTCCGATGTCGGAGCGCCCCACCGACGGGAAAGGCTCTGGATTGTGGCCTACGCCAACGACGGACGACCGGACGCACGCGGGAAGGGACTTGGAACACCGGATAGCAACGAAGCGCCAGATAACACTACAAGACAAGGTCAGGATGTTCCCGACGCCAACCAGAGGCGATGCGAAGGCGAGCGGGAGCGCGGGCTACTCGACGGCGAGCGGTCGGCATTCGGGGACGACGCTGACGGATGCGATAGTGCGATGGCCGACGCCGACGAAATCGAGCGGAAACGGTGCAGGAGAACACGGGACGGGCGGCCCGAATCTGCAAACCGTAGCTGGTGGGCAGCTGAACCCAACGTGGGTCGAGTGGCTCATGGGGTATCCGCTCGGGTGGACCGACTTAAATGTCTCGGCAATTCCATCGTGCCGCAAATAGCGGAAATGATCTTCGGGCAGATAGCCCGCCAGCAGAAAGGATGGGAGGGATGAGGGCTACTGACGCATTGCCCTGTCCGTTTTGCGGGGAGCAACCGACGTGGACTGGCAAAACCATCAAGTGTATCAACGAGGATTGCCCGGCGAAGCCCAAAACGGCATGGTGGGTAAGTCTCGATCTGGCGCTCAAGGCGTGGAACGCGCGCGCATCCTTGACGCAATTATGAAAAGAGAGTACACTTCCACCAATCCGCAGGCTCGCGGAAAGCTCGACGCACGTCAGGCTGAGGTTACAGTCGGAGGTCCTTTGCATTGGGCCGCGTGGGGTTGTGGGATGGACGTTCCTGAGATCAAGATCGCGTGCTCTGCCGCTGACCGGCTGCCCCTGGACGCCATCGAGGACTTCCAGGGCGGCTTGAAGAAGCGAGGCAAGCGTGAGATCGAGCCTAGACGCGGGAAACCCGAAAACCTCACGCCCATCCAGGCTGGAGAAGGCGGTTCAATTCCGACCCCGGCGCTGAATGAGGCCAGCAATGGCTAATCCAAAAAACCTTCGCCCCCGCAAGCTAACCACAGAAGAAGCAACGAAAATCGGGCGCGAAGGCGGGAAAGCCTCAGTCGAATCGAAGCGCAAGCGCAAACTCATGTCGCAGATTTACGCCGCGTTTCTGGCCGAGCGGTTCGACATCAAGATCGACGGGATTGCCGAGAAGATCACCGGCGAGAAGCTGGTTAATCGTGTCGTTAAGCAAGTGCTGATATCCGGCGGGCCGGGCGCGGTGTCGCTCATGAAGGAGATACGCGAGGCGACTGAGGGGAGCAAGTCCCAGATAGACCACTCTGGGACCGTCACACTTATCGACGACATCCCGAAGGTCAAGCCGTGAGACTCGCCGAAGCCATCGCTCCGTCATTCTACGACCTTCACAATGCTATGAAGGACGATGAGGGTGACGAGGTATGGTGCAAGGGTGGACGCGGCTCCACGAAGTCCAGCTTTTTCAGCATCCAGATTCTTCTCGGGCTACTCCGCGACAAAGACGCCCATGCCCTGATCGGGCGACGCTATGACAATGAGCTTCGTGATTCGGTATTCGGGCAAATGCAATGGGCCGCGAATGAGTTAGAGATTGACCACCTGTTCCGCTTCATGGTGTCGCCCATGCAGGCGATCTACACCCCAACTGGGCAGATGATCCTTTTCCGTGGTGCTGATGACCCGATCAAGATGAAGTCCATCAAACTTGCCCGAGGGTATATCAAGTACGCATGGTTCGAGGAAATCGACCAATTCGGCGGAATGGAGGAGATTCGCAACATCCTGCAATCCTTGTTCCGTGGCGACAATCGAAAGCGGGTCGCCATGTTTTCCTACAACCCGCCCCGCTCCGCGCGGTCATGGGTCAATCAGGAAACGAAGATCCCGAAGCCGGGCCGTATCGTGCATACCTCGGACTTTAGGAGCGTCAGTCCCGATTGGCTCGGAGAGCGGTTCCTGAAAGACGCCGAGCACCTACAGAAAACAAATGAGATCGCCTATCGCCATGAATACCTCGGCGAGGAAGTCGGTACTGGGCTTGAGGTGTTCAATAATCTTGAGATTCGCGCGATCACTGACGCCGAGGTTAATGCTTTCGACCGCATACGGCAGGGCCTTGATTTTGGCTATGCCGTGGACCCGCTCGCTTTCGAGCGAATGCACTACGACGCCAAGAAGCGCACGCTCTACTTTTTCCGCGAGATCTCAGGCATCGGTGTTTCCAACCGCATCTTTGCCTCGAAACTCGGGCAGGACGAAAGGCGCGAGAATACCCGCGCGGATTCTTCGGAGCCCAAGAGCATTGACGAACTGCGGAACGATTTCGGGCTGCGTGTCGTCGGGGCCACAAAGGGGCAGGGTAGCGTCGAGAACGGGACGAAGTGGCTTGCCGATCTTGAGAAAATCGTTATCGATCCGACCCGCGCCCCACTCGCCGCGAAAGAGTTTGTCAATTACGCCCTTGAGGTTTCGAGGGCGGGCGACGTGATAAGCAAGTACCCCGACAAGGACAACCACTCAATCGACGCGGCTCGCTACGGCTGCGAAGACCTCATAGGCGTGCAGACCGCCCGCCGCGTCGCTATCAGCTTTGCTTAGGAGCCAGCCATGCCCATAGACAGCCACCACCACGAATACGACGAGTACGCCCCAGAATGGGAGTGCAACGAGGACGTTGTCGAGGGCGAGCGCGAAGTGAAGGCGGGAGGCGAAACGTATCTACCGCGCCTGCCCGGCCAGGACGAAGCGGGCTACAAAGCCTATCTCCAGCGCGCCGCGTTCTTCCCCGCGACGAGTCGCACGCGGGACGGCCTCCTCGGGATGATCTTCCGCAAAGACCCGCAAGCAAAGTTGCCCCCCGTCCTCGAAGCCTACGAAGACGACATCGACATGGCCGGGACATCGCTCGACGAGTTCGCTGCCCGCGTGGTCGACTGCACCCTGCAAGCGCCTCATGGCGGCATCCTCGTGGAGTACCCGCGCACGGACGGCCAGCCCACCACGGCAGCGCAGGCGGACGCCCTGGGGATGCGCCCCTATGCGACGTACTGGGAAGCGGAGGACGTGTTCAACTGGGCGACGGGCCGCGTCAACAATCGCACCGTGCTTACCGAGGTGCGCCTGTCCGAGTGCGTGATGGAGCCCGACCCGAAAGACCCCTACACGCAGATTGAGGTCAAACAGATCCGACAGCTCAGGCTAAACGAGGCGGGGCTTTACGAGGTCGTGCTTTTCCGCGAGAAGAAAGACGCGGCAACGGGCAAGATCGAATGGATCGAGACCGACCGCTTTGTCCCGTACTTCCGGGGCAAGCCTGAGACGGCCATTCCTTTCGTCTTCATCGGCCCGCGCGACACCAGCCCCGAATGCAGCAAGGCCCCGCTGTCCGACATAGCGAGCGTCAACGTCCATCACTACCATAATTCAGCCGACTATGAGAACGGGCTTTTCTGGATCGGGACGCCGACCCCCGTGTTTATCGGCGACTTCGTGACCGAGACCGGCGAGACTGTCGCGATGGTGAAGATCGGCGCAACCTCGGGAATCCACATGTCGCAGGGCTCCGATGCGAAGTTCCTCGAGTTCCAGGGTTCGGGCCTCGAAGCGCTCAAGACCGCCCTCGCCGACAAAAAAGACGACATGGCCATCCTTGGCGCGCGCATCCTGGCCGCCGACAAGAAGGCCGCCGAGACCGCCGAGACCGCCGCCATCCATCGCGCAGGGGAGAACAGCGTCCTCGCCTCCCTCGCCAACGCCGTGTCCAAGGGCATCGAAAACGCGCTCAAGCTTATGGCGAAATGGGCGGGCGATGAGACGAGCGAAATATCATACAGGCTCAACACCGACTATCAGCCCGTCGCCATGAGCTTCCAGGACCTGACCGCAACGGTGTCCGCATGGCAGGCCGGGGCGCTGTCCGAGACGGAGCTTTTCGAAGCGCTACAGGCGGGCGAGGTCATCCGCGACGACAAGACATTCGACGACCACAAGGCCGAGACGGACGCGGAGACGCAAGTCCGCGACGCGAAGAAGGCGGACCAAGCCGCCGCGCAGCTCGCGCAGACCGCCGCGATCGTGGCCACGAGGGGGAAAACCAATGGCTAGATTTTCGAGAAAGGAATCAATTGGATTAGTGTCAGTGACCCTAAATATCGATACGGGGCTCAGTCTGTGGTCCTCGATCAAACTTCGCCTAGCAGGACGGGCTTACGAACCGATAGCGCAACGCATCGGTGACGTGCTCGTGGATCATCTGCGCGAGCAACTAGACGCCGCTAGGGGCAAGCAGGGCGTGGGGGTGGTGGCATGAACGACGAATATGTGACGAAGACGGCTCTGCCTGCGCCCTTGCGCCGATGGTGGCTCAAGACGCGGGAATGCAAGGCAGGCATTCAGCTTGACGGGCAGGGGATGCCTGCTTGCGTTGAATACTTCGTCCCGTGGTGGGCGTGGCCGTTTGAGTTGATACATCGGGCCATATTCGGGCATGTAAGGCTTGAAGCCAAGCCCGCGATGGCGGGGCAGGGGGCGGGATGAATCTAAAGGACGTGGCGGACAAACTCGAAGAAGCCATTGGGGGCGAGGATTGGAACGAAGTCAAGTCTGCCCTGAATGACTTATGGGATTGGCTCTCGCACAACAAGCTAGAGCGCGACAAGGTGGCATCTATGACAGCCGAAGAGCGGGGAAAATGGTTGGATGACCTAGCGGCCAACGAAGGGAAGCGATGACGGATCAATTTATGCGCGACATCCTCGACGCTCGGAAGCGGGACGCGATTGTCACGGTCAATCTATACGAGGCATACATCAATAATCGCGATGTGCTAAAGGCATTCGTAGCCGCATGGGAAGCGCTCCCGGCCGGGGAAGATTATCCCATTGACCTGATACAGGCATGGCTCGACAAGCATATGAAGCCCGCAATCGACAAGGCGCGCGAACTTATGAGGTCGCAAGGGTGAACGCCTCGACGCTTCTCCTACAAGCCCTGTTCGCCCGCGACGCCTACCTTGACGCGTTCTCGCGCGACGAGCTGCGCCGCATCATCCCGATCCTCGATGCAGCACACCGCGAAGTCCTCGGGCGCATCGCGGAGACGGGCGGGGCATGGACGAAGGACTGGCTCGCCGAGATAGCCGCCGAAATCGACGCCATCTACCACGCGGCGCAGGCGAAGGCTTACGACGAGGTTGCGCCAGACCTCACAAAACTAGCGAATGACGAGGGCGCATGGATCGCAGCGGAGACAAAGCAAATTGCGATGGGTCTCACCCTGTCGATTCCTGCGCCCTCTCTTTTATCCGCCGTGGTCAACCTGCCGACGAACATCGGCGGATCGACCCTGGCGCAAATGTTCGAGGGCCTGGGAATCAACGCGCGCACTGACGCCTATGCCGCGATCCAGGCGGGCATGCTCGAAGGCGACACCGTGGGGCAGATGACGCGACGGCTCAGGGGCGAGGTCGTCAAGCGCGCATCGTGGAAGACCGAGGCGGACGGCGTGAGGCGCTACCAGCCGGGCGTCTACAAGGGCGGAGCCTGGGACATGAACACGCGACAGGCCGAGACGCTCGCCCGCACCGCCGTGATGCACGTGGGGAACCAGGCGCGCGATGTGTTCTACGGGCAAAATCAGGACATCATCAAAGGCTATCAGCGCGTGGAAACCCTCGATTTAAGGACGTGCCTCATTTGCGGAACCGACGACGGCCATGTCTACGCGCCCGACGACATGCGGCCCTCGCTACCCGTGCATCCCGACTGCCGGGGCGTCTATGTGCCCGTCCTCAAGTCCTGGCAAGAGCTGGGCTTCGACGCCGCCGAGATCCCGCCCGGCACGCGTGCAAGCATGGACGGCCAGGTCGCCGAGTTCGATACGTGGACTGACATGGTACGCAAGGCCGACCCGAAGCGCCTCGAAGAAATGCTCGGGCCGGGCCGGGCGGCACTCTACAAGCAGGGCGTGAAGCTAGAGGACATGGTGAAAGGGGGCGAAATCGTGCCGATCAAAGACCTGGCCGGGAGGTTCCATCCGTGACCCTCCTCGACAAGCAAGCACTCGATGAGGCCGCGAAGCTCATCGAAGAGATTCGCGCCGCTCGCTCCGATGGTCGGGTGACGATCCACGTTTCCCGCGAGGGCCGGGCCGTGTCGGTGGAGGTTCAACGAACCAAGGCGCTCCCCATTTGCAACTAATTGCAAAGTAGTTGCAAATACCCGGAAGATATGATACACTTCCGGGTAGACAGATCGTAGGGGGAAACCCCGAAACGCTACGCTCGAAAGAGAGGCGCATCAACCATCCGGGAAGCCGGGCGGTGGGTGCGCCTTTTTGTTTTCCTGACCGTCGCGAGACAGGCCAGACAATCGCCCGGCAGCTTGCCAGGGCTATCCCGTCCAGCCGGACGAAACCGCTAGGGCTGCTGCCCGGAGGTGACTATGAGTTTCAGGGATTCGCTCAAGGCGTTCATCGTGCCTGAAAAGCTGGCCGAGGCCGAGAAGGTTTTCGACAAGCTCGACGAGCAGTTGGACGGTTACGCTGCCGACATTCGGACGCTCAAGCAGACCGTCCGGGAGAAGGACGGCATTAAGCCCGAGGATTTCGCCAAGCTCGAAAAGGAAAACGATGAGCTGCGCAAGGTCAACGCGGAAAGCGCGCGCGCCTTGAAGAAGTCCGAAGACATCGCGAAGCAGGCAAGCGAAACCGCTGCGCAGTATCGCGAGCGGACGCACAAGCTCGTGCGCGACGAAGGGCTGACGAAGGCGCTTGCCGAGGGCGGGGTTACTGACCCTGTGTACCTCAAGATGGCGCACGCGTTTCTCCGGGACTCGATCCAGGTGGACGACGACAAGGGCGAGGCTTTCGCGCTTGTCACAAAAGACGGGAAGGAATCCCGCGTGGCGCTCGGGGACCACGTGAAAGCGTTCCTCGCGAGCGACGAGGGGAAAAAGGTTGTGACCGTACCCGGATCATCCGGGGGCGGATCGCAGGGCGGCGGGGGCGGAAACCTCGGCCCGAAGACGATGACCCGCGCGGCGTTTGAAGCGCTCGACGCATCGGCCAAAATGACGGCTTCTAAAGAGGGAGTCAAGCTGACCGACTAGACAAGATCACGTGACCGTCGGGAGACGGACAGGAGAAGACCATGGCTGACAACACCCTTACCGGGCTGATACCCACCATTTACGAGGCGATGGATATTGTCGCCAAGAAGATGGTCGGATTCATTCCCGCCGTCTACAAGAATTCCAGCGTCGCCCGCGCGGCTGTTGGCGAGACGATCCGCTATCCCATCGTTCCCGACATCACCCTCGCCGCTGGCTCCGCGAGCCTCTATCCCGTCGAGAACGGTGAGGCGACTATTTCCTACGCGGACATGACGCTTTCCAAGGACTACTACGCTCCGATCCAGATCAACGGCGAAGAGGCTAAGGGCCTCGCCAATTCCGGGGTGGGTGCGAACATCATGCGCGACCGGTTCGCTAAGGCGATCCGTGCCCTCGTGGATGCCATCGAGGCCGACCTCGCGACTCAGTACATCTATGCCTCCCGCGCGGTCAAGAGCACGGGTCTTTACCTCTTCGACTCCACCGACAAGCTTTCCTCTCTTGCCCAGCTTCGCCGTATCCTGATGGACAACGGTGCGCAGGGCGAAGAGCTTCAGCTTGTCCTCGGTTCCTCGGCAGGTGCGCTTCTCCGCTCTGCTGAGTTCCTTTTCAAGGTCAACGAGGCCGGAAGCGCCGACCTTCTCCGCAACGGCGCGATTGCCCGACTCATGGAGTTCGATATCCACGAGTCCGCGCAGATTTCCGCGCACACGAACGGCACCTATGCTAACGCGGTCTGTACCGACATCGCCCTAGGGGACACCGCCATGACCACGACCGGGGCGGTTGCCGCGTCCATCAAGGCGGGGGATCTCCTCAAGATTGCGAACGATGTGAACAACGTCTATGTGTCGCAGCTCGTCGGCACCGGAGCGGGCACCTCGCTGACGCTCAATGCCCCCGGCTCTCGCGTTGTCCATACCGGAGCGACCGACGCGATCACGCCGCTCATCGCGACCTCCTACACCCCCAACATGGCTTTCGCGCGCAATGCCATTCACCTTTGCACCCGCGCGCCAGCTATGCCCGACGGCGGCGACTCTGCCGTCGATTCGACCATGATCACCGATCCCCTGACCGGCCTTTCTTTCGAGGTCCGCAAGTACAACGAGCACAGGCGAGTCAAGTACGAGGTCTGCTGCGTGTGGGGCTGGAAGACGGTCAAGCCGGAATTCGTGGCCATCCTGGCCGAGTAAGGGGAGGGCAACAAAATGGCTAAGACCAAAACTGACGGCTACGGCAACTATAAGGGAAGCTCCAAGGATCTCGACCTAATCCTTGGTTCGCTCCCGCCCATCCGAGGAACGTGGTACTTCGTCGATCCCGTTGACGGACTCGCCGCAAACGATGGACTTTCGCCCGGCAGCGCCTTTGCGGGCCTCAAGAGCGCCTATGATGCCTGTACCGATCTCGTCGGAGACGGCATCTGCGTGTTCTCCTACGGCTCCGATGGCACCTATACCTCCTCCTTCCTCTCGGCGGCCCTTGCGTGGAGTAAAAGCGCCATAACCGTAGTGGGCATCTCTTCGGGCAACCAGATGTTCAATCGAGCGCGCGTGGCAAATACCGCGTCAGTGGTCAACCTCGCTTCGCTTATCACTATTTCCGGTAGCAATAACCGCTTCGAAAATCTCATGTTCATCAATGAGGGCACGAACGCGGCAGCCGTGGGCGACGTGATTGTCTCAGGCCACCGCAACCACTTCAAGAACGTGCATTTCGCAGGGGCAGTCGGCTCTGCCTCAGTCGCAACGAAATACGCGCTCAAGGTCGCCGCTGGCGAGGAGAACACCTTCGAGGATTGCGTCATCGGTTCCGACACTTTCGCGCATGGCAACCACGCCGACTGTGACCTCTGGCTCTATGGCGCAGTGGCGCGTACTAGGTTCAAGCGCTGCGAGTTCCTTTCCTACGTCTCGGCCGGAACCGCTCATGCTGCCGTTGATCTCGACACGACCACGGGAGGACGTGGGACGGTCTTTGAGGACTGCCTTTTCAACGCGATCACTTCCGTGACCACGCCCGCTGCTGTCTTCATCCAGACCGGCGCGAACGACAAGGTACTCGTCCGGGGCAAGTCCGATCTCGTCAACTTCACCGCATGGGGTCCGTCCACCGTCGTGTATACCACCATGCCCACCGCTGCGGCTTCGGCTGGCGGCGGAATTGCGACGACGGCGTAGGCCGTGGCCCTCTCCGTCGAAACTGGCCAGGGCATCACGGGCGCGAACTCTTACGTTTCGCTCGCTGATGCCCTGGCCTACCATGCCGACCATGGTAACGCCGCATGGGCTGCATCGACCGATCCCCTCCGCACCGCTGCCCTCATCCGGGGGACAGCGGCGCTTGACTCGATCTACGGGGATCGGTGGCCCGGGAAGCGACTCCTCTACACGCAATCCCTCGACTGGCCGCGTGCCTACGCATGGGACCGCGACGGGTACCCGCTCCTCCTTCTCCCGCCGCAGATTGTCGCCGCGACCTGCGAGGCCGCCCTCGTGGAACTTGCCACCCCGGGCGCGCTGTCTCTCAAGTTCGAACGCGGCCTAAAGACTCTCGGCGTCGGGGCAATCTCGAAGTCGTGGGACGGCAACTCGGGCGCGGGGATCATCGCCTATCCCGCAATCCGCCAGCCTCTCGCCCGCATCGTGCGAGGTGGGGGCAACGTGTCTCTGGTGAGGACGTGATGGACTACGCCGCCCTTGCCGCCGACGCCGCCGCCCTCATCACCGAGTTCGGCCAGCCCGCCACCCTTCGCCGCGTCGTCTCCCTTGGCTACGACCCCGGCCTGACGATCACGGTAGACGCGACAGGCAAGACCTTCACGCGCTCCTCGGGCTCGTGGATCACGGACGGCTTTATCGCGGGCGACACGGTAGTTTTTACGGGCTTCCTCGACGCGGGCAATAACGCGGGCTTCGTCGCCTCGACCGTGGCGGCACTCGTGCTGACGTGCGCGACGGCTGCGGGGCTCGTCAACGTGACGGATGCGGCGGGCGTGTCGGCAAGCGCGACGCGGGACGTGGCTTGCTCGGCTTTCAAGGAATCGTCCAACTCCAAAGTGCTCTACGAAGCCTCCCTCATCCCCGGATCGCTCATCGCCACCGGGACGAGGTTCTACTTGATCGCCTCGCCGACGAAGCCGCAGGTAAATGACAAACTTATCCTGTCGCTTGAACCCGACGCGAACCTCGTCATCCGCGACGGTGACCCGCTGTCGCCCGGGGGCGTGGACATTACGTACACCGTGAGGGTGTCATCGTGAACGGCGCGACATGGAGCATTCCGCTCGGGATGCTCATTGCGAAGGCCCAAGGGAATCTGGACCTCGTGGCGCGCAAGATCGTGTTTACCGCCTTCAGCCGCGTCATCATGAGGACCCCGGTCGATACGGGAGCCGCGCGCGGCGGATGGCAGTGCAGCTCCGGCGTTATGGGATGGTTCACCCGGAAACTCGGGCTCCGGGGAGCGACCGGGGCCGACCCGTCTGGGGCGAATGCTGTCGCGGAGGCTCAGGACGCGGTGACCAACTGGCACCCGCTCACGGGCCGGGCTATCACCATGTCGAACAACCGGCCTTACATCAAGCCCCTCGAAGACGGGCACTCGAAGCAAGCCCCGAACGGCATGATCAAGATTACCATGGCCGAGATCGGGGGCATCGCTCAGGACGCCGCCGCAGAGTCCCAGGGCGGAACCTTTGGGGGCGCACGATCACCCTTGAGCATGGGCGGAAACTGGGACATCGGGGCAGCCGGTGAGTAACCTTGAAGACGTTCGCCAGGCCCTCGAATCCGTGTTGACCGCGCCACTCGTTGGCGGGGGGCTCGCTATTGCCTCGGCTGACGTTGCGTGGAAGGGAAGGGCCTTCAACCAGACAACCAGGACGACTCGATGGTATCGACCGACGTTCATTCCCGGTATTCCGCGCGCTGCTGGTATCGGATCAGTCGCCGCAAATCGCACTGTGTTCATTTTCCAGGTTGACATTTTCGACCCCGCCAATAAGGGCGAGGACACGACCGCAACCGAGGCCGAGCGCATCATGGCGGCCTACAAGCGGGGAATTGCATTCGTGCGCAACGCTCAGACCGTGACGTGCGAAAAATCCTATCGACAAGCGACCGACGACTCCGACCCGAAGTGGCTCAAGATAGCGGTCGTCGTACAAGGCTGGGCCGACGTGCCCAATTGATACTGATTTCTTGACCGTCGCGACGACGGATAGGGGGACGAAATGGCTATAGCTAGTGGTGCACAGCATCAGATTTATCACGTCAAGGAAGCGGTTATCAATACCGATCCCGGGACGGCGTATTCCACCGATCGGTTCCTGGCAGGGGCTCGGCTATACAACGAAGCGCAGAGTTTCCAGTCGGCCGAACTTCGGGCTGATCGATCTGTCGCCCCTGGTATTCTCGGAGCGAAGCACGCGAAGGGTACTTTCCCCTTTGAACTGTCCTTTGGAACTCACGAGGATTGGATCGAATCGGTCATGTGCAACCCGTGGGTGGCTGCGGGGACGCCTGTTACCGGGCAATCGGTGACGGTCGTTGCCGGGACCACAAACACGATGGCCGCAACCGCAATCGGTACCGGCCTCGCGGTAGGCGACTGGATCAAGGTCTCGGGTTTCACGGGAGCCTATGTCTACAACAATGGGTATTTCCGAGTGACGACTCAGGCAACGGGGACTATCACCCTTGCCGAAGCGGTCAATGCTGACGGCACTTCGCGCCTCGCCGCCGCTTCCGCGCAGACCGGGATCTCCGTAACGAAAATGTCCTACATCGTTGCGGGCATCGTGGAGAAGTCGCTTTCCGTGGAAGACGCGCAGGCCGATGTCAACGTGTTCCAGCGTGCCATCGGCTTCGAGGTAAACCAGATGTCGCTGGCGATTCAACAGGGCGGTGTGGTTACGGGGTCTTTCGATGGGATTGCCTTTAGCCTTCCCGCTCCGGCCGCCGTCAAGTACCGCACAGGTTCCGACGTTGCCGCGACGACCTCCGAACCATTCGTCGCCTACAACGCTCTATCGTTCCTCTACATCGACGGCGTGCCCTCGGCGGTCGTCACCGCGCTGAGCTTGCAGCTCGCCAACGGTATGGAGGATTTCATCGGGGCATTCCAGACCGTAGCCTACGACATCCTTCTCGGCAGATCGACGCTCACGGGTTCGATGACGCTCGCCTTCACTTCGGGCGCAATGCTCACCAAGGCTTTCAACAACACGCACATAGCACTGAGGGTCCAGATGCTCAATGCCGCCCAGACCTCGGGCTATGTAATCGACATCCCGAACATCCGCCTCGACATGCCCACCGACGACATCCAAGAAAACAAGCGCCTGCATACGTTCTCGTGGACTGCCGAGAAGGACACCACGGCGGGCACCCTCGCTGCCGGTGTCGTCAACATGAAGATTTCCAAACTCGCGTAAAGGAGACAATTGCAATGGATTTGAAGAAGAAGTTCGATTCGATCACGAATGCCGACAAGGGCATGAAGCTCATTCTCCAGGCCAAGACAGCGACGGAGGAGGAAGCCGGGCTCGTCATGTACGGGGCTGACTCCGCCGTCTATCGCGCGAAGGAAAAGGAGATAGCCGTCCGAAACCGCGAGCGAAAATCAGCCCTCACCGTCGATGATGCCGAAGCGCAGCTTTATGAGCGCCTCGTCGCCGCGACGAAATCATCCTACGGGCTCGAAGAGGACGGGAAGACCTTCGACTTCAAGCCCGAGAATGGCGAGGCATTCTATCGGCGGTATCCCGAGATTATGTCCCTCGCGTCGAACTTCTTCACCGACCGCGCCAATTTTTTCATGACTGCCTCCGGGAGCTGACGGAGGCGGTCAAGGCATGGGCGGTCCTCGAAAAGCCTGCCGATCCGAAGCACCCGAAGTCGGGGACGGTTCGGCAGAACCTAGAGGCCCTAGAGCGCTCCGGGCTGCCGCACGACAAGGCGCTCGACGGTAAACCGATACCCGAGGGCTTCGCCTATCTGTGGCGGCTCTTCTGGGACGTTCGTAGCGGTGGCAGCGAGGGCTTCGGGGGCGTGCGGGTCACATGGCACGACCTCGCGCAATACCAGGCGGTGACAGGCGTTCCGCTCGACGCCTTCGAGTTCGAAGCAATTATGGCGATGGACGGTGCGCTCCGCGAGGCGCTACAGGACTAGGCAGCGTCGTGATGACGCAGTGAGGGGAATATGGCGACCGAAGTTACAACGCTCGAGCTGAACGCGCGCCTCACGAATGCCGAGCAAACCATCGCCGGATTGCAGCGCATCGACCAGGCGGGCGGGCAGGCGGAAATGTCTTTCGGCAAGCTCGCCATGCAGATCGCCGGGCTCAATACCGGATTCGGACTTGTCGTTCAGGCCGGACAAAAGGTTGTCTCATTTATTAAGGACACTGTTAAGGAATCCGTAGTCCTAGCCGTGTCCTTCGAAAAATCACGAATGGCGTGGGGTGTCCTTGTTGGCGACATGAACAAGGGCTCGCAGATGTTCGACAAGCTCTTCACCTTCGCCCAAAAGACCGTCCTGTCTTTCGAGGGCGTCAACCAATCTGCAACGCTTCTCCGATCCTATGGAATTGAAACGGAAAAGATTCTCCCAACCATGAAGATGCTAGGCGATATTTCCATGGGTGACAATGATCGCCTGTCGCGCCTATCGCTGGCCTATGGACAAATGTCATCGGCCGGGAGGCTCATGGGCCAAGACCTCTTGCAGATGATCAGTGTTGGATTCAACCCGCTTCTTGATATATCCAAACGAACAGGCGAGTCCATGCTTGAGCTTCGAAAGCGCATGGAGCAAGGCAAGATTTCGTCCGCCGAGGTCGAGGAGGCATTCTTCCGAGTGACGCAAGCGGGCGGCCAGTTCGACGGGATGCTCAACAAGATTTCGGCCACGACTGCCGGAAAGTTCGCCAATGCTCAGGACAGTGTGAAGGCCATTCTGTCCGACATCGGCACGACGATGATTCCCGCGATCAATCGGGAACTTGACTATTGGAATGCCAAGCTAGGCGACATCATCAACACCCATACCCAACTCAAATACATAACAACTGGTCGGGGTGACGGGCAAGGCATTGTCGCCGATCTGAAATCGCAAATAGCTCAACAGAAAGCGATAGCCGCTCAGACAGGCCAAGGCCCGACGGGCGGATGGGCTTACGACCTTTTTCATCAGGGGACATGGATAAATCCAGGTACAGGGGAAGAGCAATCAGGATGGAGCCCCGTTTACAATCGAGGCTTCGAAGCGCAAGCGATGGTGCAAGTCCTCGAAGCCCGGCTGAAAGCTGCCGAGCAGGTCCTAAAAGACCAGCAGTGGAACACGGGGGAACATGGCGGAGGAAGCAGTCTTGGGCCTTCGGGCTATGACGCGCCAGCGCTAACGAGCGATCAGGTATGGTCTGCCGGGTTCAAGGCTTCGACAGGCTCAGAGTCTCTCGCCGATTACATGGCCCGCGTGAACTTCGAAGTTCAGGCGCAACTAAAAGTTGCTCACGACACCTCAAAGGATTTCCTTGGCGTGTATTCGGGAGCCGCGAGCGATGTTCAAAAAACGATGCTCACCCTCGCGCAAAAAGGACTGTATGGTCCAACGACACGCACGACGCTTTCGGCTTTTTATGCGTCGCTTACGGGCAATGCTAATCCGTCCAATACGTACCAAAATCGCTTCGACTACATGAGCGGTATTCCTACAGCGCAACCAGGTCAGGAACCAATTGTTTCGAACGCCTCGTGGGGAAATGTCCCATACAATCATTGGGGCGGGGCAATCGATACGACTAACCCGGTCAAGAATGGGCCAAGCAATCCGCTGGCTGTTGATGCGCAAGCTCAGGCTATGGATAGGCTCAAGGCGTCCATGCTCGCCGTCGGTGAATCCTCCATCGTATCCACCTTCGACAGCATTGGGAAAGCCCTGGCTGCCGGGGCAAGCGGTGCCGACTCCATGGCTCAGTCCATGCAAAGCATCGTCTCGCAAGCCGCGTCGCAAAGCGGGGCGCTGATGATGAATGCGGGGCTCACCGCAATGATGGCGGGACAGTTTGAAATAGGTATCCCGCTATTCCTCGCTGGTGGTGGCATGGAAATACTCGGCGGCTACATGAGCGCATCGAACTCCACCTCCGGCACCTCCACGGGATCATCCGCCGCCGACCTCGCCGCACTCACCGCGTACTACCAGCAGACCGAAGCGTTCAACCAGCAGGCCCGCAAGTCGTCAGCATTGTCAGGATATGCCAGCGGGACGAACTACGCCATGGGTGGATGGTCCTGGGTGGGCGAGCGTGGGCCGGAACTCATGCGCGTGCCGACAGGATCGCAGATCATCCCGAACCATGTAGCACGGGGTTACGCAGACGGCCTCAACGTGCCGGGAAGCGCGACGGTCAACGTCAACATCGCCCCGCCGTCGGGCTACGAGGCAACGCAAAGTGAGACCGTGGATTCCTCGGGCGCGCGGTCGGTCGAAGTTGCGTTCCGCCGCATTGCGCGAGGCGAGATTGCGCGGGCATCGCAGAGCGCGAGGAGGGTGTCGTCGTGAGTTACCCGAGTTTCCCGACCACGACCGACCTGGTCCTGGGCGTGGGGTATATCATCCGGCGCCCAGGGCTTACGGGCTATTGGTCTTTCGACAATGCCGCCACTCCGGGGGCAGATACTTCGGGCTTGGGCGATACTGCTGTACTAACTGGTACGGCTGATACTGTGGGTATTTCGGGACGCGGGCGCAGTTTCACCGCTGCTACCGACGCGATGGATATTTGATCGCCGTGATAGCGGACAGGGGGAATAGATGAGTGCATATAATAATCCTGGGACATTCGTAGACGGGAGCGCTACGGTCCCGATTAGCGCAGCGAATCTGAACTCGTTGAAGAACTTCGCGCTCGAGATGTCGGCGGATAAGTACACGGGCAATGGGGGATATCCGCCTGCGCCGAAGGGGATAAAGGGAGGCCCTGTGTCAAGGGCCGACTCAGCGGAATGGGCATTCTTCACTTGCTCTGGCGACAACATCTATTTGGTACATTGTTATGCTGATGCGGCGGGAATCGATACCTATCATGCCGTGGCTCTTGTAACCTATTCTTCTGCCGGGGGTGCGGCTGTTGTCACGATGCTCAAGACAGCGACAAACCTCACCATACAAGCGAGCGGTGTGGCTGGAAACATAGGAACCACGCAGACATCAGGCGGGGTGGCAAACCTATATTATAAGCTCGAATATTTTAGCGAGGTATGACATGAGAATACGACAGTCCGGGAATGCACTTATCAGATTTGATGAACGAGGGGGGATCGGGATAATCCTCACAGAGGCAGACAACCCTACGGAATACGCCGAAGTCAAAGCCTACCTCGCCGCCCACCCCGAAGCCCTTGTCCCTGAGCCCGTGCCGCCGCCTCCGACTCCCGAAGCGCTCGCGCAACAGACCATCGCCACGAATCAGGCGATCCTCACTTCGACTGATTGGCATTTCGCCTATTCCGCCGAGACGGGCGAGGCAGTGCTTCAAAGCGTGCTCGATCAACGCAAGGCCGCACGCGCTGCGATCACGGCGGCAAAGACTGTTATCGCTCAAAACTAATAGCCAATTGATTCGACCGTCGTGAGACGGACGGAGGACCGATGCCGCAGACGATTACACTTGCCTACAACGGCGCAGCCAATGGGCACTATCGAGTGCTTGCCTCATTCCCGACGCTCTTTTCGGAGCGGTGCCATCTCGTTATCAACCCGTCGGGCTATCTTGGCGCGATCATCGATAGCACGATGGCACCGGCTAGTTTCCTATCGACGGGATTCTTCGTAGTTGATAATACATGGCTGGCCGTGGCCGCGACGCTCTCGGGTACTACACTTGGGATATTCGCGGGAGGCACGAGGCGCGGGACGTTCGCCGTTGCGTCCAACCTTGAAGCGTACCCAGTTACGCGAATCGGGAACCTAGTCGCGAATCGCCTCATCCTCGCACTCACAGGGTTAGCCCCATCCGCTACTCTTGCGCCGTCCACCGGCCTCGCCCCCGCCGATAACGCATGGGAGACGAACGCCGCCGCGAATGGAACCATAGACGAGGTTCAGCGCTACAACGTCGTACTAGGCGATTCCGAGATTGCGCGCATCGCCCAGACATCGACGCTCTACAAGGCCCTGCCCGAGTTCCCCCTATCTGATGGCTACGATGACAGCCTGCGCGACAATATCATCCGCTCCGACATGGCCACCGGCCCCGCAAAGATCCGACTGCGCTCGACCTCCGCTCCGCGCCTCATCAACGTGCAGTATCACCTCGACACCGCACAAAAACAAATACTCGAACAATTCTATCTTTCGCTCGGTGGCGTCAATCCGTTCTACTGGACGACACCCGACACGGGCGAGACATTGACAGTGCGCTTCAAACAGGGCCAACGGCCGCAGTACCCAATCGAGGGGCTAGGGTCCCGCGCGATGTTCTCCCTTGAGGTGGTCCCATGATTACCCTACCCGCCGCATGGATCGCGAAGGCTCTCGCACCACAAGCGAATGACGTGCTCCTCGCGTTTTTAACCATAACGCACCCCGACATCACGACGACCTACCTCGTCAATGACACGGTGAACCAGACGCGCCTTGGACAGGTGTACACTGCGCTGGGCTCGCTACTCATACTGCCGCCCGAGCAAAACGGGAACCAAGGAATCGCGAGCCTCGACATCGACGCGGTAGACCTATCAACTATTACGAATCTCCGCACCGCCTCGCCGATCAATGGCCCGCTCATGGTCAACATCGTGCTGGCCCTTGCGAGCGCCCCCGATGACGGCGTGAGCTTCGGAACGTTCCAGTGGAAACCGCTTGCGTACACCGACCTTCACGCTTCGGGCCAACTCGTCGATGAAGACCCGATGGATATTATGATGCCCGGTGACACGCTATCGCCGGTGAACAATCCGGGGGCGTTCTGATGGCTGGCTGGTCGAATCCATGGGATGCCCTAGTCGGAGGCATCCAAGAACTTGCGAAAACAGCCATTGGATTGGCATATGCAACCGTTACCGCTATTGGATATGGCGTTGGTGGGCATAATCCAATTGCAGGCTTCAACGCTGGATACAGGGCGGGATATGGTGCGGCTGATGATGTTATGGATGGGAGAGTTGGGGGGACAAGCACTTCCTTTACGAGTAAATCCGGACTTCGCGGCTCCTCCAACTCCCTGAACAAAGATGGCACACCGCCCCTCATCCTGGGCACGCACTACATCACGCCGCCGCTCATCGGCCGCCCCTACACCGAGATCGCGGGCACCGACGGGGCAGACCAATATTTGCACTTGTCCTATCTAATAGGATATGGCCCGCTCGAAGTCCGCGAATTGCGCATCGGTGAAAACCTCCTCGCCTCGAATAGCTCGGGAGCAATGGGCTCACTCACAATTGACGGCGTCGGTTTCGATGGTGTCCAAGCCGAACTTCGTTTCGACTCTACCGACATGACGTACTATCCGAAGCGCGTAACCGAAGTTCAATTCGATGAGGAAATGAAGAGCCCCGGAGGTACTCCGACGTATCTCTACCAGACGACGCCAGCCGGATGCACGAAAATAGAAGTTGACTTCGAGTTTCCGAACGGCATCGCCAAGGGCACGGCCGCGCTCTCGACGGCCGTTAATTACAAGGCGGAATATCAGGCAGCGGGAGGAAACTGGTCATCACCACTTGCCCTAGTCAATGATTCGAAATCCGCCTTCGTCGGGACAACCGCCCGCTACTCCTACGCATCGGGCGCTCTCATCGCCGGGAAATACGACGTGCGCGTCTACCGCGTCACCGCCGACTCGACTGACACGACCGTGCGCGACTCGGTGCACTGGACGGCTCTCCGCTCGACAATGGCCGCCTCGCCGCTCCGACCCGGGATCTCAGCGAAGTGCGTGCGCCTCTCGATCCGAGCGAAGGCCAGCGACTATCTAAACGGAAATATTGGCAAGGTCTCGTGCATCGCGACCGCGAAGATCCCGATCTACTCGGGAACGGGCACGGGCCGAGCGCAGTGGACGACGGTAGCCGCGACGAGCAACCCCGCCGCAATCGCCATGTACCTGCTTCGCGGAGACGCGACGGGCGACGGCCTGGGCGTAGGTCCTAATCCCCAGCCCTACGTTGACGCGAACATCGACTATCCAGCCTACGAAGCGCTCTACAACTACGTGGCCGGAAGAGCCGCGACGAAGCCGCTCACCTGCAATGCCGTCATCGATAAGGCTATGGCGAGGAAAGAAGCAATTGCGAAGGTTCTCGCCACTGCCCGCGCCGTGCCTATCAAAAGAGGGAGTATCAATAGCCTTGTCCTCGACTCTGAGCGGACGACGCCCGTTGCGCTCATCAATCCGCGCAATACTGCCGACTTCCAAGCGACGAAAGATTTCCCCGACATCCCGCATGGTTATCGAGTAGGCTTCGTCAACGCTGCCGCAGGGTATCAGGCCGATCAAAGGATCGTACTAGCTGATGGGTATATCTATGACGTGTACAATGACGGAAATCTCCATTCAGCCTTCGACCTTATCACCGACCCGCCAAAGACTACGAGTACGATATACCAAGGTATTACTACTTACAAGCTCGCCACGAAGCTAGAGCAAGTGGATCGCTGGGGTAAGACCGACGCCGACGAGGTATTCCGCGAAGTTCGATGCACGCTCGCCGCGCTCACCCTGCGACCTGAGGTCTACAGCGTCAAGCAGGACTTCCAGGCGCTGTCATTGCAATACGGCGACCTTGTGCGCTTCGGCCATGACGTGCCCGAGTTTGGGATCATCGGAGGCCGCGTCAAGACCGTCACGCTCGACGGCTCGGGCAACGCCACGGCGTTCGTCTCCGACGAGATCATCACGATGGAGGCTGGCAAGAGCTACAGCATCGCGTACCAGCGTTGCTCCGATGGCCGCGTTCTCTTCGCCCCCCTCGTGACCGTGGCCACATCCACCTACGTTGCCAGCTTCGCGACGCCGATAGCTGCCGCCGACATCCCGGCTATCGAAGACCTGTACCACTACGGCGAGGGCACCGAGGGCGGGACGATTCCGGCCATCGTTGTCGGGCTAGAGCCGGGCGACGATTATGCGATTACGGTGCACCTACAGGACTACGGCGCGGGCATCTTCACCGCCGATACAGGCACCATCCCCGCATTCAATTCGAATATTACCTTGCCAGTTGAACACAATTTCGCGCAGACGTGGGGGCTCAAGGCTCAGAGCCAGACCGTCGCCCGCCAGGCCGCCCAGGCTACCACGATAGGAGCGGCCGCCGCTGCCGCTGCGCAGGCTGCCGCGATTGCTTCCGCCAATGCTACAGCCGCTGCACTCATCCCGACAAACGCGCCAAAATATCTTGGCATCGGTCAACTTGCGGCCACAGGCACCGCCGCCTTTGCGGGCTATTCGATCACCGCCCCTACCTTCATTGCCGGAGTCATTACCGCCAACAGCACCACGTCCTCCGTGGGCTCTATCACCCCGACAGCTGGGCAGTGGATGGTCAATTACGCCGGAGCCGTGACGCCCATAGGTGTGTATCTATGGAACGGATCGGCATGGACGCAGACGGGGGTGACCGCCGAAATGCGGAGCGCCGCACTGGAAGACCTTTTCCGGCTAACATGCTTTGCGCCACCGATCACTGTCGCTGAAGGTACGACGCTTATTGAAATGATTGCGTATCGGACGTTTACGAAGTATCTTAAAATCATCACTGGTGGATCGATGCGTGGGGGTGATCGATATGACGAAACTGGCGCGGTTGTTGATGGGACTAAGTCTGGGTTTTTTATCGGGGCCAGCGGCGCATGTAAAGTCGCTGGCATGTCTTTTGAGGGAAGTCAAGGTGGCGGGGTGCAGTGGGGTGGAGGACAACAGGTAGGCACTGGATTAACCATTTCTGGTACAGGAGTGACCGCTCTAACCGCACTTAACGCTACTGATGTAGCATTTATCGATGAGAATAATAAGTCCCTTAGTTGCTACCGTTTCAATGGGTCTACTTGGTCTTTGATAGGTTCTAGTTTAACCATTTCTGGTACAGGATATTCTGCTCTCGCTGCACTTAACGCTACTGATGTGGCGTTTGTGGATTCCACCAATAACGGACTCAGTTGTTACCGTTTCAATGGGTCTACTTGGTCTTTGATAGGTTCTAGTTTAACCATTTCTAGTACAGGATTTCCTGCTCTCGCTGCACTTAACGCTACTGATGTGGCGTTTGTGGGTTCCACCAATAACGGACTCAGTTGTTACCGTTTCAATGGGTCTACTTGGTCTTTGATAGGTTCTAGTTTAACCATTTCTAGTACAGGATTTCCTGCTCTCGCTGCACTTAACGCTACTGATGTGGCATTTATCGATGAGAATAATCAGTCCCTTCGTTGCTACCGTTTCAATGGGTCTACTTGGTCTTTGATAGGTTCTAGTTTAACCATTTCTAGTACAGGAGCGCCCGCTCTAACCTCGCTTAATGGTACCGATGTGGCGTTTATTGACTGGATGAACGATGAACTTCGTTGCTATAGGTTCAATGGGTCTACTTGGCAGCAGGTGGCATCTGCTGGCAGTTCAATAATATCTGGTACAGGATATTCTGCTCTCGCTGCACTTAATGGTACTGATGTGGCATTTATCGATAATAATAATAAGTCCCTTCGTTGCTATAGATTTGCCTTCGCCCTATCTATCCCGTGGAAGTACCCCTATAACTGATATCTAAGGAGCCATTCTCAAGAACACTAACCAACTAATTGTTAGTTTATCGACCGTCGTGACGACGGACGGAGGGAAGCATGACAACAGCAGAAACGATCATGGCAATCATCGGGGGCCTCGGCATCGCGGGCACGGGCATAGCGTGGGCGATCAAGGTAATCCTCGCCCCGCTCAAGGTGGTCATCGAAAACAACACCGCCGCGCTGAACGGGATGACCAAAAAACTCGACGCGCATGACGAGACGCTCGACGATCACGGACAGCGCATCGTTGCAATTGAGACGACACACAAGGTCAAGGGGTGCGCGTCATGATCTACCAGACCGACCCCGCCATGGACCCGCGCATTCAGCATTACGGGTGCTACTTTATGTCCCTCGCTTTCTACCGTGAAAAATACATGGGGCACACGTGGGGCGCGAAGGAACTAAACGCCTTATGGCAAGACGCCATCGACGAGGGTGCGATATCGGGCGATCTGAACCATGACGGCGACTTCGACGACGCGGCACAACTCGACATCGTCCACCCGAACGCCCTCTGTGAACTTCTCGGACTTCCGCTTCGATATATCGATGGCCATTTCAAACCGGATGCGCCCGAGGCGAGCGGGAAGTACAGCATCGCGGCATGGTACAACCCAAACACGAAGTTTACCCATTTCGTCGTAGGAAGCGGCACGGGGATTGTACTATTTGATCCAATCGGTGGAGGCTCGCGGACTGTGCGAGAGGGACATGTCGAATCGCTCCGGCTCTATGAGAGGACGGGCGTCTGATGATTCGCGATATCGAGGAATCCGAGGGCGTCGTGTCCATGATGCGCCTCGGGGTTCAGGACGCGCGCCGATGGGGCGGGGCGATGATCGGGGCCGGAATCATGCTGGCCTTCGCCATGCTTGCCCTCGACCGCTATGAGCTGATACCCGTATCGGTGTCACTCGTCGCCGGGGGACCGAGCCTAATTGGGCTCGCGCTCGGGGCCAAAGCCTGGCAGGCCCAGGCGGAAAACAAGGGGGGATGATGTGGCGAAGATTGCTCGCATGCTTGGCGCTCTCGGCCTCGCTTTCGCTCTCGGCGCAGGCGTTGCCCTCGCCCTCGACCGATTCCCCGCCGGGAGCCTCGGCCGCGACCTCGACGCCGCCCGAATCGAGTTGGGATCAGCTCGACAGTCTATTGACGCAGCTAGAGCAAGCGGCGACCGACTCGCAAGCCAACTCGCAACAGCTCAGGGCCTCGCTCGCGACGGCGCGGGATCAATTGAAGCAGCTCTCGCAAGCGCTGGCCGCGTCTCAGATGCAAATGACCGACTTGTCCTCCTCGCTCGCGCAATCCGAGGCGTCGCTGCAAGCCTCCGATCAATCGCTACAATCAGCCCGGGGGGAGGCCAAGCGCCGTAACGCCGAATTGTGGATATGGCGCGGTGCGACCGTCGCCGCTTCGATTCTTGCGGTGCTGGCCCTCGTGGGCCGGTGATCACCGGTTCCCCCGCTCAGGCATGTGTGACCCGCGAGGGGCCGGGGGCCAGGCGCTCAGGACGCCGGGGGAGCAAAGCAAAGCCCCGCGAGGTGCGGGGCTTGTCCTAGTCGGCTGCGAATGCCGTGCTCACGATAATTTCGCGGTAGACCGTGGCCGCCAGATGCTTCATGCCGACCTTCGCCTTTTTGGTCTCGTGTTGCGCCATTTCGGCTTCGAAGTTCAATTCGTCTCGCATGGCCTTTTCGATGGCCACTTCGACGGGAGCGCCGCCCTTGACGGCCGCCGCCGCCCGAAGGACAACCGCGTCAAAAAATGCCCGGTTGTCCTCGATGACTTCACTCGCCGTCATGCCGGAATCCATGCCTGGCGGGTCTCGTCGAGTGCGGATTCTGGGAGGCCGACGACCTCCGATGGATTTTTGCGGACGAGCCGGGGCCGCCCGCCCTTGGCCCCGTTGGCCGCGCTGGCCGCAATCTTGGCGGGGGTCTTGGCCGCGCCGCCCTTGGCCCCGATCCGGGAGAGGAACTCCTTGACCGCGTCATGGCTCATGCCCTCGATCTCGTAGCCCTCTATCACCCAGTCGACCGCCGATCCGTCTCCGCTCTGCTCGGCCATGGCCGCCATCTGCTCGGGCGTCAGGTAGTAGTAGGCCTCAACCGTGACCCGCTCGCCGGATTTGTCGGGAGTGCGGATGTAGGCGCTCCACTCCACGGAGTCGTCGCCGTCCGTCTGTAGACGGCTCGTGGGCTCACAATTGGTCCCCTCGAGCTTGCTGATTGCCTCCTCGCCCACAACCGCGATAGCCTCGTCCCTCGTCAGTCTGCCATGTCTCATCTCGTCCTCCTTGTGGTATAGGCGGGGCTCAGCCCCGCCGTGATCTCAGTAGGTATGCCCGCCGAGGGTCATCATATCGTCGACGGCCTTAACGTGGACCTGGTACTCGGCCTCTACTCGGGCAGCCTCGGCATAGTCGGCATCCGTTGGCTCGGGTTTGGGGGCCTCGCCGAACTTGCCGTTGACTTTGGCGTCCGCAAGAAGGGCGGGGATATCGATATCGTCGAGCTTGCCGCAGGTGCAGCGACCGCCCATCTTGGTGATCTGCTCGCAATCGTCGGCGTGGCGGCCAAAGGGATGGACCGAGGCGTACTGTACGCACACATTGGCCTTGGTCCCGTCCGCGAATATGACCACCGTCTCGTTGTAGTAGCCGCCGAAGGGGTACTCGTAACCGCTAATCTGCTTGCTCATCTTGTCGCTCCTCAACCTCTTGATAATATGAAGTATATCCCAAGCTGATTAGGTTAGCAAGGGATTTTGCACTTATTTTGACGATTTTTCCGCGTAACCCGTTGCGCGAATCGAGCGACGGGCCGTGTCGCCCATGCGCCTATAATGGTAGATTGCGTGTCAAAACGTAGCGCCGCGTCATGTTTTGAGCCCTGGAATCCCTAAACCTGTCCCATGCACAATGTAACACGTAACCCCAAAAATCGCAAATTCTCAGCTTGACACAACGTGCACATGGTGCCACAATATGCCCATGGTCAAACGAAAAGCACACGGTGCACCCATAGGTATCCGGTGGCCTGTCGATTTACTCGCTCGCGTCGAAACAGCCGCAACCAAAGACCAACGCACATTTTCCGACGAGGTCCGATACCTAGTCCGGCTTGCGCTGGATTCGAGGGCGCACAAGCGCGAGGAGGCCAAGCCGTGAACGATCTTTCATTTCCGGGCGACCGTCGCATGACGGTCAAGGAAGTCGCCGAGGCTTTGGGTGTGGACCATTCTACGGTCAGTCGGCACCTGAATGCTATACGGATAGACCTTTGCAACGTTGCAAAGGTCGAAAACGGAAAGGCGGCCTCTATTTCCGAAGCTGAGGCGACCGAGATTAAGCGCCGAATTGAGAGGAGCGGGAGGAACGACCTCGCGAACGTTCGCGAGGTGTCACAAGCTACCACTCCGCTCGAAATCGCCGAAATGACTCTCCGCGTCATTGCCTACCATAAGGACGAGGCGGATCGCCTGCGCCGCGAGCTGGCCGACGCACAGCCGAAAATCGAGAGCGCCGAGGCCATCGCCAAGTGCGAGACGGCCATGTCGATAACTGACGCTGCGAAGCACTTCGGCCTGCACCCGAAGTTGGAGGTTTTCCCCTACCTTCGGGCGCGCGGCTATCTCACCCGCGAAGACCTCCCGACGCAAGCCGCCATCGATCAGGGGTACCTCGCCCTCCGGCAGAATCCCGATCGGTTCGGCGTCTGCCACCCGCAAGCCGTCGTCCTGACGTGGCAGCTCGAAAACTGGCGAGCGCATGTCGTCCGCCAGGTCAAGGCATGGACGCATGAGGCCGTATCGTGAACCGGAAAGACGCGCTACTACTCAAGAGACTCGGGGCTTGCGATAAGGCGAGGGAGTGGGCGAAGACCGTGCCGAGCCTCAAGGACGCATGGGCGACCTGTCCGCGAGCCGACTGGATGATCTGGGCGTTGTGGGAAATCGGTTACGCCGATGACCGCAAATACCGCCTTTATGCCTGCGCCTGTGTCCGAGGCACCCCGCTTGCTGATGGCCGGACGTTGTGGTATCTACTGACCGACGAGCGGAGCCGAACGGCCATCGAAGTGACCGAGCGATTCGCAAGGGGCGAGGCGACCGAAGCGGAGAGGCAGACGGCCGCCGCCGCCGCCTACGCCGCCGCCGCCGACATCGCCCCCGCTTCCGCCTACGCCGCCTCCGCCTACGCCGCCGAGACCGCCGAGCCCGCCTCTTGGGCCAAGGCCCGCGCTTGGCAGGCTAACCTACTCCGCCAATGGATATCCTGGGATGAAGTCGCCGCCGCCATCGTCGTCTATCAAGCGCAGGCCGTATCATGAGTGCTGGCTGTACCGTTCTGTGCTCGAAGTGCGGCCATTCGATGCGCATCGAAATCGCCGAGATCGACAAGCTGCGCCGCGACCTTGCCACGATGACCGCCGACCGCGACCGCTGGCGCGCTAAGGCCACCGCCGCTGAAACGCTCGCTCGCAAGAGCACAGAAGACCCATTTGGTATCGGGAGCGTTTTCGGGGGCCATCTATGACCGGCCTCATCTACCGCCTGGGCGTCGCTATCAAAGACTTTGGCGAGCGCTCGAAGCTGGCCGCCATCATCCGCATCGGGCTCATGGTTAAAGGATGGGCGATGCGATGAAAGCATGGTTTTTCTCAATTGCCGAAAAACGTCTCCGCTATAACGACAATCGCGAGATAGCCCTTGGTACCACCCATACCGTTGACGGCACACCCATTCCGTGCGAACACGGACTACACGCCTCGGTGAACATTCTTGATGCGGTTAAATACGCGCCGGGGCCCATCGTGTGGGAGGTGGAACTCGGCGGGACTATCGTAGAGCACGAGGATCACGACAAACAAGCTGCCACGGAGCGCACCTACTTGCGAGGCGGCATAGATGTGTCAGACGTGTTGCGGGCTTTTGCCCGATGGTCGGCCCTCTCCGTTGCCCATCTGTGGGGCATGCCCGACGTGGTGCGCCGATATCTGGACACCGGAGACGAATCTCTTCGGGACGCAGCCAGTGCCGCAGCCAGTGCCACAGCCAGTGCCGCAGCCTGGGCCGCAGCCTGGAACGCAGCCAGGGACGCAGCCTGGGCCTCAGCCTGGGCCGCAGCCTGGAACGCAGCCAGGGACGCAGCCTGGGCCGCAGCCAGGGACGCAGCCAGGGCCGCAGCCAGGGCCGCAGCCTGGAACGCAGCCTGCGCAGCCAGGGCCACAGCCAGGGACGCAGCCTGGGCCACAGCCTGGGACGCAGCCTGGGCCGCAGCCAGGGACGCAGCCTTGGACGAAAAAAACAAGAAACTAACCGAGATGATAGAGGCCGCTATAACGGCAGCCGAGGTCCGCGCATGACGCCAGAAGGTGCCGTCGTCGCCGCGATCCTCGAATACCTCCAATTGCGAGGGATATTCGCATGGAGAATGAACACGGGTGCTACCGTCATCAAAGTACCGAACGGTAAGGATCGCTTCCTTCGTTTCGGCAAGAAGGGCATCTCCGACATCATCGGCATCCTCGACGACGGGCGCTGGCTTGCCATCGAATGCAAGACCGAGAAGGGCAAGGCGTCGCTCGATCAACTTTATTTCCTGGCTGAGATCGCCAAGAGGGGCGGGGTTGCTTTTGTCGCGCGATCCATTGAAGACGTGGTGCGCGAATTGGACAAAGCTAAAAGGAGGATTGCATGAAATCTCGCGGCATCTTCGCCATCGTCGCGGCCACCTTAGCAATTATCGGGCGAGCGTTCCACACACATGCCAGCCCCATCGTGTCGGACCGCGTCTCGAACGGACGGCAGGCGTTCTACAACGTGTCGGGACCGCACCGCGCGAACCAGCGGAAGCACTACGCGAAGGGATGGTCATGAACGGCAAGCAGGCCAAGCGCTGCCGTGCCGTCGTCCACGCCGAGGCCGTCAAGCAAGGGCTCTGGAAGCAGGGCGAGGCGTTCGTTTACTCGAAGTGGTGGCGCAAGCTGGCCGCGCGCATCTTCCCTCGCCTCCGCAAGCGCTACGCCGACGCTGTGGGCCGCTGGTACAAGCACACCACGAAGGGCTGGACGCGCCGGGTCGCCGCATACATCCACGACCGCGAGGCGCAGGCCCGGACGCGCAAGGACAACCGCGCCTTCCGCGTCGCGCGGGCACAGATCAATCGCAAATACGCGCAGGAGCGCGCTGCAAAACGGCTCAGCCCTGAAAGGGGGTGATCCCATCTCCCGCGAGGCCAACCACCTCGCGCGCCTTCGCCGCCCGGCGTGAACGGGGCGGGCCTTCGGGGAGAGGATCGCTTGAACGTGGATACGGTTCAGGCGGCTTCGGGCAGTTGGTGACGCCCGATGAGGCATCCGAGGCGGTTCGAATCCGCCCTCTCCGTCTATCGAAGGGCCAGACGTCCAGACGCCGGATAACTACCGACGTGGCCGCAAGCCAAGGATGGCCTGTAACCGCAGGATGCGCACAGCGGCCCACGGCCCTTCGGTTTAATTAGGGGGTTCCACGTGAAACAAACAGTGACGCACGATGGCCGCGAGTACCACATGGTTCCGCTGCCCATGGGCACCATGCAGACGGGTGGCCCGTATGACGTGATTCTCGCAGCCCGTCTTGTCGAGACGCTACGCTCGCGGCTGGGCCGCTTCGTTAGGGAGCACATCGTGGACGCGGACCCGTGGGACGACGAGAGCCACGCCGCGACACGGTACGAGGGAGGCGGGCGATGATCGGTGATTGTTGGGAAGTGGACAGATGGGCCAAGGCCCCGTTCAAGATAAAAATTGTCAGCGAGACTGAGAAGACAATCATCGTGGAAACGACGGACTGGCATAATCGGCCCATGCAGAGCCGAAGGCTAAAGGAGCCGCTGTTTATTTTCGCGACACGGGAAGAAGCAAAGGCTTTCATGGTTCAACAAGCCGAGGGGGCATTAGTAAACGCCAAGCGTGACGTTGACCGCGCTCGCTCCGCCCTCGAAACGACGAAGGCCCTCAAGCCATGATCCGCCTCCTCCTCGCCCTCCTCCTCACAGCCCCGCTCGCCGCCGAGCCCGCCCCCTCGATCTTCTCGGGCTATGCGACCCCGGCCCCGATCTTGCGCGGCATCGTGCTCACGGAATCCTCGGGCCGGCCGCATGTCGTGGGCGACGACGGGCTGTCCGAAGGTGCCGCGCAACTCAATCGCCGGTATCATGCCGAGCGCGCGTACTGGTGGGGCGACTTCGACCCCTACAACCTTCGCGACGCGATCCGCATAACTGACGGGTTATTTCAGGCCAACCTCCGCGCGCTGCAAATGGCCGAGGGCTGCATTGACCCGAGCACGTGGGCCGCGACGCGCGAGCTGATCGCCATTGCTGCCCACCGTCAGGGGCTATGGGGCGCACTCCGCGACGGGGCGACGGGATGGTATGTATCGCGCGTCAGGATGTTAGGGAAATGACCCGATCGCAAGAACTCATCTCCCGCGTCCGCACGCTCGCCCGCCGTTGCCCGCAGGGCGCTATTCACCTGGCCGCCCTTGCGCTAGCGGAGGAATACGAGATAGCCGTCAACCAGGCGCTCAAAGCCGAGGAGACAATCCATCGCCTCACGAAAGGAACACCATGACAATCGCCCCATGCCACGACGAGGGCCACAACGCGCCGTCTTGGCTCCGCATAACCTCGCCCAAGTGCGGAGCCACCCTTCGCGCTGCCGATCACGATGAGCGAGATGATGAGGCATGCGCCCGAGCCGAGGCCCGCCGGGCTGCGATCATGGAAGCCGCCGAGCTACGCCGCCAGGCCAGGGCCGCCGCGTCTCGTGCCGCCGCCGACGCTCGGAAGATCGTCGTCGCGAAGGAGCGGGCCGCGCGACACGAATACTCGCTTCGCATGCGCGCCGAGAAGGCCACCGTCAACAAGCGCCGGGGACTCATCGCCCGAGTGCGCAAGTCGCTCGCCAAGCCGCAAGATCAGCGCTCAACTTACAGTTTAGCCGCGAGCATTCGCGAGGGCATCGAGCGCCGACGGCCCGCCGGAACGCTCACGATAGCCGAGGCCGTGGTCTACATGCGCGAGCATTACCAGATGGGATCGCCCTCAGGCCTGCACATGGCCATCGCCGAGGGTCGCCTTGAGGTAACGCGGATTGACCGATATTGCTTCATGGCCCCCGCCTCCCTCGACGACTACCACAATCGAAGCCGTGAGGCTCGGCGAATGAACGGGGTAAAATTCAACCGCGCGAGTGCTGCGAAACATCGGGGGGCCGCATGACCGCCTACATCGCTGGCCCCATCTCTGGCATGCTGGACAACAACCGAGCGCGCTTCGAAGCCGCCCGCCGCCTCGTCGCCTCGCGGGGCTACATGCCCATCGTGCCCCTCGACTATACGCGGGAAATCGTCGCGCAGTATGGGCGCTGCCCGGCCCTCGTGTGGATGCTGGCCATGCTCGCAACGCGCCCGCTACTCCTCGACGCCGACGTGGTGTACCTCCTGCCCGACTGGGTATCAAGTCGTGGCACCTGCGACGAGTGGCGGCGCGCGACCGAGGCGGGGATACCTCTAATTGAAATCACCGAGGATGAGCTAGAGGGGGTGTACGCGTGAGTTGTCAGCGCTTCACCCTCGGCGACGGAACCCGTGGATTTCTCTGCGGGCCAGACCGGCGCGGTGTGTTCGGTCCGTGGTCATGGGAGATGAGCTTCGGGCTGCAATGGTACTGGATGGGTCGGACTCGCTTCGAGCGAGCCCTGTTCCCCGGTCCGTGGTCGCCCCTGTGGCTGATCTTTTACGCCCAGCGAGGCAACAAGTGACACCGCCCGCCCCCAGCTCGCCCGAAGCTATCGCCCTTGGGTGTAGCTGCCCTCGCATGGACAACGCCAATGGGGAGGGCAGCGGCTACAGGGCCGACGACGGGACGCCCCTGTACTGGATCGACGCGGGGTGCCCGCTGCACGGGGTGGGGAAGTGAGGCTATTCGGGGGAAAAGTCCTTCGGCTTCCACTTGGGGTCGCGGGCCAGGGCCGCCTCGTAAAGCAGGATTTCCACCATCGCGGTGCGCTTCCTGCGCTCTTTGGCCGCCATTTGATCGATTTTCGCGATCAATTCGTCTTCAAGCCGAAAGCCGGTTTGCATCTTCATTCCCCCATTTTACGTGGTAGAGCGTTGTCTGACAAGAATATATCGCTAAAGTCAATTGGTGTCAAACCAAGTCGAATTATTGCAAATAGTGTTTGACAACAAAAGACAACGGTATATACTTTGGGCTGTAGAGAAAAAGATGGTGAATGATGCCCAAAGCCAAGGAGGACGGGATGGATGGTAAGGATTTGGCCGAGATATTAAGGCTTCACAAAATGTGGTCGACTGGCGTAGATGGTGGAAAGCGCGCAGACCTCCAGGGTGCGAACCTCCAGGGCGCAGACCTCTGGGGCGCGTACCTCCGGGGCGCAGACCTCCAGGGCGCAGACCTCCGGGGCGCGTACCTCCAGGATGCAGACCTCCGGAGCGCGGACCTCCAGGGTGCGAACCTCCAGGGCGCGTACCTCCAGGGTGCGAACCTCCAGGATGCGAACCTCCGGGGCGCGAAGAATACCGATTTAGCCGAGGCTATGACGGTGACTCCGTGCGAGGGATCGATAATCGCATGGAAGAAGGCGAGAACCGAGGACGGAAGTACTTGCATCATAAAACTCCGCATTCCAGAGGTGGCGCGTCGGTCCAGCTCCTCGAGCCGCAAGTGCCGAGCCGAATGGGCTGAGGTTTTGGAAATATTCGGGGCTAACGAGGGCATTTCCAGTCATGACCCCGCAACCGTGTATCGCGTCGGTGAGACCGTGCACCCCGACTCCTGGGATGAGGACCGCTGGGAAGAATGCTCGCACGGCATTCATTTTTTCATCACCCGCGCCGAGGCCGAGGCATGGACATTATAGCCATCCCCGAAGCCATCGCCTACGCCAGCCTTGCCGAGTTGCTCACAACCCGCTTCCCTGAAAAACCGGGAGCACTGCCGACGCGCCCATGGTTTAAGCCTACCGCTGACGACATCTGTGAAGCCATTGCGACCGCTGCCGGGATGGATACTGAGGCCTCCTCATGATGCCCGAATATAAACTCGCGACCCACATAGCCACCGTCCGGGCCTACATCAACAGCCGAGCCGGGGCCTCGAAAATGTGGGACCTCATGTATGGCCGCCGCGCCCTCACGCTCGACCAGGCCATCGGTGAGGTCGTTGTGTGGGAGTTGGCCAATTGCCACAACGGCCGGCTCCGTGAAGTGGACGCCGAAGACATCGCCACGATCACCGAGCGCGTCATTGCCGCCGAGTGGACCCGCGAGCCGGTGGAGGCAGCATGAGCGAGCATACGCCGGGGCCGTGGGAGATAGATGATTCAAACCCCGAGGGATGGCTTGATATTGTAAGCGCCGATGATGGGAAGGTTATTGGAGATGAAGGCATACTAAACAACAGTTTCCTGACAGGGAATGCTTATCTCATCCGTGCCGCTCCCGATATGTACGAGGCGCTGAAGGACTTTTTGAACGACTGGAATAAGACGGGGGGTAGGGTAAGTGGGCCAACCCTAGACAAAATAGATGCCGCAATCGCCAAAGCCGGCCCCCACGCATGAGCGTCCCCATCGCCATGCTCTCGCGAGACCAGGGCGCACTCATCGCCCGCGATCCGTGCTATCGCTGCCAGGTGTCGGTATGCGAACTAGGTCTTGGCTTCCCGGAGCAAGACCCAGACCCTGGTTTCGGTGATTTCGAGGACGACTACCGAATGTGGGGGCCGGAGCCATGAAACTAAAAACTGATCGTCCCTATCACGTCACAATTACCTGTAGTTGTGGCCATGTCGAGATTTTCACAACGTTTGGCCGTGCTGCGAACCGCGAGACTATCGCATACATGGAAAAACACCCTTGCCTGAAATGCGATCGCGCAAAGGATGAGCCATGAAAGCCCCCGGCCCCGAGCTCCGCTACTACTGCCCGGTATGCCTCGCGCCCTACGAGCCGCATGGCCAGTACCATGGCTGCCCCTCGTGCATTGCGGGGCAAAAGGAAGCAACTGAGCTAATCCTTGCGCGGGCCATGGCCATGAATCAACCCTACTGGGCCGAGCAAGTGCGCCTCGACGATGAGCGCCGCCACATGCGATTTGCGGTCGGGACAATGGTAATGAGCGACGGATCGATTTGCGAGTACGAAAACGCCACGGAGCGCGCAAGGCTGGATCGAATCAATGCGGTACACGCGGGCAAGGACTTGCGCGGGCCGGTATTGGATGAGTCCGGAAACTACGTCGAGAGATAAGGAGGAAGCAATGGCGATGATCCACGAAGCGCTTTCCGCGATCATGGGGGAAGTGCCCGCGATCACAAAGGACAAGCGCAATCAGCAACAGGGGTTCCAATACCGGGGGATCGATGACGTGTACCTCGCGGTCCACCCGCTGTTCGTCAAGCACAAGGTTTTTTCGGTGCCCACGGTGGTCGAGGAGCGAAGCGAGGAGCGAACGACGAAGAGCGGCGGAGCGCTCATATACCGCATCCTGCGCATCAAGTACGACTTTTTCGCCGAGGATGGCTCCTTTGTCTCCGCCGTGGTAGTGGGCGAAGGAATGGACGCCGGCGATAAGGCGAGTAATAAAGCGATGGCCGTTGCACACAAATACGCCATTCTGCAAATCCTATCCATACCCGTGGAAGAGAGTTTCGACCCCGACGCCGACAAGCATGAGGTCGCACCGCGCGGAGAACCTCAGCGCCCTTCCGCCCCGCCTCCCGTGCCCGCCCTCGCCGACGAGATGCACGGCATGGACACCGTGCTGGGCCAGATCATGACCGCCTCGATCGGGGCTGTCGCCGCGTTCTCCGACGTGGAGAAGACCGCCGCCCGCAACGCTCGGGCGACGATCACCAAGATAAGCGAAGAGGACGCCGAGTTCCTCGCAAGCCTTGTCCGAGAATATCGCGGCAAGCTCGAAGCACTTCGAGCCGCCTGGGAGCTGGCCGGGAAGCCAACGCCCCGCCCCGCCACCCTCGCGCCGCAAAATGAAAGGATGGAAGCATGAGCCAGAGCCTCGCAGTCATCACCCTTGTCGGCCGCCTCACCCGCGACGCCGAAGTCAAATACACGGCCGGGGGCGATCCTATTTGCTCCTTCGCCGTGGCGACCGACTCCCGCGTCAAGAAAGGCGGCGAATGGATCGAGGAGCCGTCGTTTTGGGACGTGGACCTCTGGGGCAAGCGGGGGGAATCCGTGAGCCAGTTCCTCACCAAGGGGAAGCAGGTCGCCGTCTCCGGCTCCGCTCGAATTGACACCTGGGAGAAGGACGGGATGAAGCATTCGAAGGTGCGCATCAACGCCAACGATGTGCAGCTCCTGGGCTCCAAGGACAGCCAAGGCGAGGCGAGGCAAGGCTCCGGCGACAACCGACCCGCCCGAGCCCCCGCGAACGCACCGGCGGCCCGCCAGCCTGCGCCCCAGACCGTCCCGGGCGACGACTTCACCGACGACATTTCGTTCTGAGACCAGCATGATCGTCACCATAGTAGCGCCCGGCGAATATCTCACCGACTCCAAGGACGAGCCTATCGTCGGGCGCCGCTATGCTCTTGAGGATGCGGCCTCGGGCACCACGGCGCAGAACAAAGCCTTTCATGCCCTCGTCTCCGAATATTGGAGATCGGGGGCGCATAGCTACCATGCGGCCAACTTCGAGGATTTTCGCAATCAGATCAAGCGCCATCTCGGAGCAGGCTTCGAGGCGTTCGTCTACGCGGAGATCGATGGCGGGAAGCCCGTCATCAAGGACGCCCCCACCTACGAGGACATCCCCACCGCCGTCCGCGCCGATCCCGACTTGAAGCACCTCGTCCGGGGGCGGCTGAAATCGTGGAGTGACTACACGAAGCGCGAGCGGTGCGACACGCTCGACCGGCTGATTGCGGAGATGCAACAGGTCGGGGTCAATACGAAGAAGTTTATGGCAATCCTTGAAGGTATGGAGGGAAAATGAAAATACAAACCGTTACCATCGACATGGCACTTCTCGGAGCGCAGTTCGCCAACATGGACAGCACCGAGCAAGTCGCATTTTTCCACGGCCTCGCCTCGGAAATGGAGCACTACCCGAGCGTTTACCAGGGGCAACTACAATTCGCGCAGATCGCGAGCGAGTTGACGCAGGTGGACAAGCTCATCCTTGACGAGTTCTTGACGATGCTTGCCCCGGACAAGAAGTGAGGGAGGGAGGATGAGCGAATTGGTTGACAGATTGCTAGAGTATGGATTCATCACGGGCTCGCAGGCATTCGGGACGGCACGAGAAAACAGCGATATAGACGTGGTTTATTCCATCCAAGACGCGCACCACATCAACGAAATACTTGGATCAATAGAGCGCAACCCGTCGAACTATTTCGCGGGTTACTGGGTGATCGACAACGGAAAGCCGATCAACCTGATTCCGGTTCATCCACATGATTTTCTGCCGTGGTATCTCGCCACGAAAGCGATAAGCGCCACCCTGAAAGATAGCGGAATCGTCGATCCAATCAAAAAATATGCCGTGTTTCAGGGCATCGTCTGTCTTTTCAGGGGAACGATCGCGGAACTCGGAAGCATTCAGCATTATGACAAACTGAAAGAATGGATCATTAAGGGAGGGGTACGCCCCATCGAGATTGAATATGCACTAGAGGACCTCCTCGCATGATTCACCCCGCCCCGCGCATCAAGCATGACGGCATCTGCCGCGCCGCCCTGGACCGCGAAGCCGAGCGCGAAGCTATTTTCGCTGCCGCACTCTACCGCTGCGAAGTCTGCCGCATGCCCGTGAATCGGTATGGAACTGCGCAACTCGCACACAGGATACCCGCAACGGTGGCAAATCTCAAAAAGTACGGCGCTGAGATTATCCACCATCGCCTCAATCTCGCCCCCGTGTGCGGGCTGCGCTGCAATGACGCGGTCCTCATCGGAGGTGACCCGCAGGCTCGGGAAGAGCTGGTAGACCGCATCCTGGCGGTCAAGGAGAAAGAAGCATGAAGACCAATCGCGCTCCTGGGGATTCGATGACTTATGACGAATGGAAAGAGTTGGGATTCCATGTCATCAAGGGAGAAAAATCGACAGGCCGGAACGAAAAGGGTCAGGCGATTTTTAGTCCTGCCCAGGTGGACGAAGACGAGTTTGACAGAAACGATCCCGGCTGGGACGGTGAGCTTGACGATTAACGACGCCACCGCCGAGGAAGTCTCCGCGACTCTCGACGCGGTGGCCGCAAGGATTGAGGCTATGCGCTGTGCTCGAAGAAAACGAGGGAGAATTGTGCGAAGGGGTTGTACTAACTGCGATAATGTGATACACTCCCGAATGTCGAGGGGCGGCATCCCTTTGACATCGGGCCTTGGAAGAGGCATAATCGAAGAGGCGTTTACGAGACCAGGCGGGGCTTCCACCCTGCCGAACCCATGCCGGGGGTCTCGTAAACGCCTTTTCCTTTCCAACGCCGTGAAGCGTGGGAGCGTGAAATGAAGATGAATCAAATCGAAGTCTATGTATCCGAGTCTGGTGAGATAGTTCTCAAACAGGATGGTGGATACGATTTCAAAAATGATGAATGGAACCCCGACCCCATTATTAAACTGACGCCCGAACAGGTTGAACTCGTAGCACGGGAAATGATGGTCCTTTCGCGAGAGATCATTCCATGAGCGGGCGACCAAGAAAGGTGGGGCTTGCGTTTTTTCCCCACGATACCGCCCTGTCGTCTGACCTAAAAATCGAAGCAATTGAAGCGGTTCACGGAATTGCCGGGTATGGCGCATACCTTAAACTACTTGAAATAATTTACCATTCCGGTACGTCGCCCGACATGAATTCACAGGCCACCCTTCTCGCTCTCGCTGGCCGATGCCACCTTCCCCTTGACCAATTTCGAGCGATTATCATGACCTGCGTTGAGGTTGGGCTGTTTGAAAAAGTGGCTTTCGGTTCGGGGAAATTGGAATCAAACGGCATTCGCCAGCGCTCTGGATATGTCGAAGAGCGTCGAGAAGAGGCTAAGGCGAGAAAGGAAAAATGGAGAAAGGAACACGGGACAAACGGAGAAGTAACGCGTGACAATGCCAATAAACTGGCATTGTCACGCGTTCCGAACGCGGGACAATTACCAAAAGAGCCTATTGTCACGCGTGACATACCCACAAACGGAAACGGAAACGGAAACGGAAACGGAAACGGAAACATAAGAGAAAAGAATATTAAGAATGCGGCTTCCGCCGCCCCCCACTTCGAAGTGGTGCAGGTCTTTGAGCCGGGAGACTCTTCCTCGAACCCCTCTTCCCGCCAGGCCAAGCCCCCGAAGGAACGCGATCCCCTCCGCGATGCCCTCGCTGAATCCTTCCGAACAAAGGTGCCCGAGTATGCCAGCCCGGCGAAAGAAAACGCGAACCTGGTAAAGTTGGCCTCCGCGATTCGGCGCAAGGCTGCCGCTGCCAACCTCGAACCAGCTGAGGCTGCCCGATTCTGTGTCGAGACATTCTGGACGCTGCACGAGACCGGGAAAGATTTCTACGCTGGCTTCACCCCGTCGAAGATGCTCGCCATTTTTGAAGACCTTTGGGCGAAGGCCATGAAGCGCGCCGCCGAGGAGGACGTATCGTGGCTGACGGCATGAGCGCGAGTGACTTCGGGAAATGGGCAATTGGTTATTATGGCCCTTGGCCCGAGGGCATGAAGTCCGACATCCGCGACTACCTCACTGAACGCACCCCCGAATACCTCGCCATGCTCAAGCGTGTGTGTCTCGACAAGGTTCCTTCGCGCATGGGACAGGTCAACGGCTACCCGCCAGACGTTGCAAAGATGCAAGAGCTGGCTGAGGAGACAAGCACGAGGCTGGAAGCCGAAGCCCGCCATGGCCGCGAACTCGAATATGCCGCGAAGGCATTGCCCGCCCCTGAGCCGCAATTAGGATCAGGCGATCTTATGCGCCTCGATTGGAGCCAGATTTTTGCGCGAGGGATAGCGGCCCGCAAGCAAGCAGTAGCCGAAGGAAAGATCAAATGAGCAAAGGAGCAAGTAGCATGAGTGAACCGAAGACCGCGAAAGAACTCGCAGGCATCATCATCCAGCTATGGGACGCCGCCGAGGAGCCGGATGAATATGGTGAGGCTGCTGATAAAGCCATCGCCTCCATCGACGCCTACGTCACCGCCCGTCTCGCCGAGGCGGCAGAGCGGGCGCTTCTCGAGTTTTCACACCACCTGCACATCCTCCCCCGGAATGCCGCGCAACACGAGATCGGCATGATGGAAGTCGGCTATGACGATAAGGGACAATTGGCTTACGGGCCGATGTGGCTTAGCGTCGCAGAGACCGACGCAATTGTTCGAGAGTTTCTACCAGACCGCGCCCGCCGCCCCGAGCCGCGCCAGACCTTGCACCTCGAAAATTCTACTGCCGTTGACGTAGCCCTCGAATACTCCGACGGTACGCGCGGTCCCAAGTACGGCGAGGGAGAGGAGCGGGAGGGCGAAGAGTTCG
>Ga0307375_10000708_pt1 | contig 39984 bp, 44 predicted proteins | sample TR1MG_FD_202531 | JGI IMG/M metagenome (GOLD analysis project Ga0307375, IMG submission 202531) | Soil microbial communities from Risofladan, Vaasa, Finland - TR-1 | ecosystem: Environmental > Terrestrial > Soil > Coastal area > Acid sulfate soil | place: Finland: Risofladan, Vaasa | collected... | reverse complement strand
GAGAAGCTAACCAACCCAGAGTCATGCCGCCCGCTCACAAAATCGGGCTGCGTGGCTTTTTTTATGCCGCCGTCTGCCCCTCATATATGTTGACCAGAGAACCATCAATTTGGCTGACCACACTCACACTGAAGGAGTTTGCGGGCAAGCGTGCTGACATTGAAACCGCCTTTGAAAAGGATGGCGCCCCGGCCGGCGCGTGGCCATCCCTGATGGCGATGGAACAGTCGCGGCACATGGAGCCGCTCATCCAGCAACAGACCGAAGAGCATGCCGCCGATCTGGCAGCGCATGGTGTTCCCACATGGGAGGGTTTTCTCACGGAGAAATCCCATGCCGACGAAGCACTGGCAACGACCATGCTGGCGGAGATGGATGCCCGCAAACACCGGGGCGAAGAAATCAGTAAGGTGAACGGTTTTGAAGGCGAACCGGTGGATCCCGGACATCGCAAGCTGTCCATGTTCGATGATATCCAGTCGGAATATGACAAGGACGCCGACTCGGTGCATTACCATCGCAAGTCGGATGGCACGGAACTCTTTGAAGACAAGGGCTCCCGCATTGAAATGAAGGAGACCAGCAGCAAGAGCATTGAGACCGCTTTATTGTTGGCCCAGGAGCGCTTCAAAAAGGGCACTCCGCTGACCATTACGGGCGATGAGCAGTTCCAGCAGGATGCAGCACGGATCGCTGGGCGGTTAGGCATTCCCATCAAGAACAAGGATCTGATGGAGGTCTGGCAGCAATCCCGCGACAAGGCGGCAATGGGTATTACCGACGATGAACCGGACATTACCCCCAGTAACGGGTTTTCCGGGAAGGAAGCGGTACAGGACCGGGCGGCGGAAACCGGCAAAACCGCACCTGACGTGGTTAATGCGCCAGATGCAGAGCGCGCCGCCCCATCAACAGCCACCGAGCCCGTGGTGGACAAAGACGCACCCCGCAAGTTGCTGGATCATGGTGCCGCGTCCTACCAGTTCAAAGAAGGCAACACCAAAAGCTACTACGTGAAGACTCAGGATGCCTATGGCAAGGAGCACGTTACCTGGGGCGTGGGGCTGGAAAAGGCGATGGAGGATTCTGCGGCGTCAAAGGGCGATCTGATTCGGCTCAAGCATGTGGGCAAGGAACTGGTGACGATCCCCGTCATGGATAAAGACGGCAATCCGGTGATGCACGACAACGGCACGCCCAAAACGCAAACCACCAATCGCAACAGTTTTACGATTGATGTGGCGAATTGGCCCCTTAAAGCCAGCCCGCATATCGGTGCCACTGCGGCAGAACAGGGCTATAAAGTGGAGAACGGCCATGTCGCTATTCCGCCAGCGGATTATGCAGCGGCGAAGGCGGACCTGAGTGTACTCTCCAGTGCTGGCCATCACGCTATCCACCAGGTGAGCCAAAAACCTTTTGCGGAATTGCAGCCTCTGGAAAAGCACACACTGATCTCCGAAGGGTTGGCTGATGAAAACGGACTCAATCGCCAGGGGGTTGCCGCGGTGATCACCAGTGATCGGCAGTTGGAATTGCGCCGGGAGCGCGCGCCAGAATCCGACAAAGAGCTGCTGAAGCCTGGGCATGAAGCGGCACAGGTGAAGGCGGCACCTGCCGTTGAAAAGGCTGCGCCGGAGCAGAGCAAGTCTGGGCCTGATCTCGTGGACGCGCGTTTACCGGAAGGCATGACTGTAAAAGATCGTGTCGTGGCGGTTACGCTTCAGGAAGGAAGCCGCACCGGTTCGCACAACGTGGAACGGATGACCGCCATGAAAGAGGCGGGGCCTGTGAAGGTGTTGGGTTATGCGGTTCAGCGTGAGTATATCCAGACCTTGCCCAATGGTGAGGTGCGCTCGATGGTGGCGTACCCCCAGACAGAGCCCCAGGAGCAAAAAAGTGGGCTTCAGTCGCCCTTTGCCACACGGGAGGAGGCGGAGCAGGCATTGCCCACGCTACAGGGCAAGGATGGTGTCTCGGTGCGCGGCGGCACGCTCGCGGAGTCCCTGGCGCTCGAAATCAAGGAGCAAGGCGGCCACGCACCGATTGATGATGAGAAAGAAAAAATCACATCGCCAGCCCGGTATGCGTTACACGCCGAGAAATTGCCCGTGGGTATGACCAGCAAGGATCGTGTCGCGGCGATCGTCGTGAAGGATGGAAGTCGGTATGTGTCCGATAACCCCGAGAAGGACCACCCAGGTAGCACGATAAAAGGCTATGCGGTCGTGCGCGACTACACCCAGGAATTTCAGGGCGGTCACAAAATCAGCGCATCACGGGTGATGCCCAACATCCAGGTGGATGCACCGATACAGCAACCCCATCCCATCCATAATCCCTATGCCAGCAGGGAACAGGCCGAACAGTCTATCGCAGCGTTGCATGGACAGGCGCCCTATGGGCAGGTGCAGGGCGTGACCGAAAGTATAGAGCAGCGCCGTAGCGAAACCCGGGGGCTGAAGCCGCTGGATCCTAACGATCAGGCCCAGGCGCAGGACCAAAAGCGCCTCAATATCCGTAATGAGGACCAGCAGGCACAGGAGAAAAAAGCCACGGAGAAGAGGGTCGAGTCGAAGAAGGAGATTGAGCGTAAAGCCCAGGAGCGCGACAACTCGCAGGAACGCAAGCAGCGGGCAGTGACCCGTACCCGCACGCAGAAGGAGGTCGGCCTGGAGCGGTAAAACATCTCAAGCTCTTCGTTACAGCACCCCGCTCCCAGTGCGGGGTTTTTTGTGCCCGCCATCACGAAGAGGTCCGCGATGGCCATTAGAGGATAGGCAACAACGCCGGGGCAAAAAGCGGACCTATCATGAGAAAGTTATTCCACGTATCAGTCTTATGCGTGTTGGCGGCACTTTTCCCGTGCATTGCCAATGCGAGCGCGAATTTCGGCACGGAATCCCGATGGGCGGCGTCGCTGGGACTAGGCACAACGGGTGTCACCGCAGGATTGTTCTATCGTGAAACTCCGCATTTCGTTGCAAATCTTGATGCCGGTGGTTTCACCGTTGACCCATCATTTTCCGCTGGCGGTGAAAATTATCATATGGGAATACGGTTACTTTCGGCGCGACTTACCGAAGATTGGTATCCGTTCTGGCATAACAATCTGTTTCTGACTGCCGGGGTTCTGTTCAACGGCGATAAATTCAGTCTCCAGCCGACAGCAACTCATGGCGATTACGCATTCGCCACACCGGCCAGTTTCCGTTTTTCACCGGTGGCACCCTATCTCGGCGTTGGCTGGGGGGATCCATTCGCCGGGTCGCGGTGGACATTCCGTGTAGAGGCTGGTGCGGCTTACGAAGGGTCCCCGAATGTTTTCGTGACCATGGGAGCCGATCCCTATGCCATTCAGGCCTATCAAGCTGAAAAATCCAGCATAAGCGCGGCATTGGGCGGATACCACTGGTATCCCGTGGTGCAGGCCAGCCTGGTGTACAGGTTCGGATGAGTGTGAGAACACACACCCACGCAGCCCTAACGACCATCACGAACAGGTTCGCATCTACAGGAGATCATCATGGCAGCAGAACCGCATAAAATTTACCAGATTGCCAAAGCGCAAGGCGATATGACCCGTATCGTCTGGCCATCGCTGGGGATGTTCATCATCATTTCCTTCCTGGCAACATGGGCCGCTACGGAATACGCGGCTTACGCCTTTCAGTATTCATCGGCGCTGGGGGCGACATTAGGGATGCCCCACATCTATATGCCGTTCGACATTGTCATCTGGAGCTGGAAGTACGACATCGGCCTGACTGGCCCCGTACCTCATGTATTCATGGTGGCGCACGTCATGATGGGTGTGGGTGGATTGCTGGCCCTGATTCTTCCCGTTGCCTACGCCTACCGGCGCACGCGCAAACTGGATGGTGTTCAGAATGACATGCATGGCTCCGCACATTTTTGCAGCGATGCAGAAGCGCATGCGACAGACTTGTTGCCCAGTGAGAAAAATGCCGGTGGCGTCCTGTTCGGCGCGTACACCATGGAAAACGGGGAGACCTATTACTTCAGACATAAAGGACCTGAGCATATCTTGGCCTATGCCCCAACCCGATCCGGTAAAGGTGTGGGCATTGTCATACCAACGTTGTTGTCCTGGGACCAGAGTTCCTTCACCTACGATATCAAGGGGGAGAATTGGCATCTCACCTCGGGCTACCGCGAAAAAGTCCTGGGTCAGCGCTGCATTCGCTTTGCGCCGTGGGACTTGGATTCAGCGCATTTTAACCCGCTCGATGAAATCCGCCTCGACCATAATCTGGTCAAGGACGTGATGAACATCTCTACAATGATCGTGGATCCCGATGGCAAGGGGCTCAGCGACCACTGGGCAAAGACGGGTTTTGACCTCATGACCGGGGTCGTGATCTTTGTGAAACTTACCAAGGAACTGGACGGCAAGACGCTGCAAACCAAGCGCTGTCTGGCAACGGTACAAGCCATTTTGTCGGATGGCGGACCAATCCGCAGAATTGCCGAGCGCATTGAGCAAGAGAAAGCTGACGCGCGCGAAGAAGGCGACGAGACAAAAATGTTGGACGGCTTTGCCGCTGTCATGACCTACGTGCGTGATACTGCGCACGAAATGCAGGAAAATGGTGAGGAAACTGACGAATGGCGGCTATTCGGGTGGAAGGCAGCCGGTGAGGCGGCACAAAGCTATCTGAACAAAGCGGGCAACGAGGCGTCGGGTGTGTTGTCCACGGCCATGAGTTTTTTGTCCATTTACCGTGATCCGTTGGTCGCCAGGAATACTTCCTATTCTGACTTTACGATTGAAAGCCTCATGGGTGGCCCCGATGTGGACGGCAAGCCCTGCACCCGTAAGACTTCTTTCTATATGGTCAACCCGCCGACGGATGCGGACCGCCTGAAGCCATTGACGCGCTTGCTGCTGAATCAGACAGTACGGCGCCTGACCGAAGAAATGGCTTTCGACGAAAGCGGTCAGGGTCATAGCATCCACCCGTACAGGCTTCTGTTGCTCATTGATGAGTTCCCCAGCCTGGGGAAACTGGATGTGTTCCAGAAGGCGCTGGCCTTTATCGCCGGTTACGGGCTCAAGGCGTTGCTGATCATTCAGAGCAAAAGCCAGCTCTACGCAGAATATACCAAGGACGAGGCCATTACCGATAACTGCCACATCCGCATAGCCTATACGCCCAATCGAATCGACTCGGCGAAAGAACTTTCCGAGACGATCGGCAACTTCACGGCAACGCACACGCAGCGGCAGTATTCCGGCGGGCGAATGTCAGTGCTTTTGCAGCATGTGAATACCAATGAGCAAATGGTATCTAGGGCACTGCTGACACCTGAAGAACTGATGCGTATGCCGGCATCTGATGAGATCGTCTTTGTGTCTGGTCATGCGCCGATCTACTGCCAGAAGATCATCTATTACACCGACCCGAACCTGAGTAAGCGCTGCGTGATCCCGCCGCCAGCGATGTCCTTTTCATCGGCGGCAGAGACTGCACAGGCCATGCAGTCGGTGCAGTCGGTGCAATCAATGGAGGTTCCGCAATCCGTCAAAGCGATTGAGCCCGGCAATGAGGTGTTTGCGCCCCCTGCAGACCTGGTTATCCCGATGGATCCATTACCGGAAGATGAAGACCGCCCGGACCCTGCGCAAATCATGGCGCAATGCGCAGAGGATGAGAGGCCGCAGCCGCCTGCAAAGGAACGTGAAGAGACGCACTCGGGTGAAGATATTCCCCCTGAAGGCGCTGGAGAAGAACTTGATGATGATCCTTACTAACTTGCTCCTTATTCGCCGCCGTCCGCAATGGCGGCGATTGATACCCGTTGCAATCACCGGTGCCATCATTGCCAGCGCTGTTATTGCCTGGAACAACGGCGATTGGCGGCTGAATTTATCCCCCAGCGAACCCATGGGGTTATGGTCGGTTCAGCCGTACAAACTTGGCGAACCTCTGCATGTCGGCGAGATCGTCACCCTTTGCCCCCAGTTGCCCGCAGGATATGATTATTCCTGGCTGGGTCACGATCAGGTGGCTAATGCATGCACGGGTGGCGACACGCCGTATGTCAAAACCGTTGTTGCAGTCCCGGGTGATGTGGTTCATGAGGACCGTCATGGCGTGACGATCAACGGCGCACCATTGCCGGATAGCAGGCCGTTGCCGTTCACCACCAGCAAGCCGCAAATCATCCTGCCACAGTGGCGGGGGACGATCACATTGAAAGCTGGTCAATACTGGGCCTGCGGTGCAGGAGATCCCCGGTTTTCCTTCGACTCCCGGTACTGGGGGCCGTTCGACCTGTCGCAGGTGCAATCGGTCGCTCACCCTATCGCTGTTTTCAATTATAGATATAGCCCGCGCATCACCAATTAGTGGGGTTGACCGGCAGCGCAAACAGGTCCCCGATGGCCATTACCAGATAGGCATACTTATCTGGAGCATGAAATGCAGAAAACAACCTTGGCCGTGGCTATCTCATCCGCGTTGCTGCTGGGTGTCTGGACGAGTCCCGCTTTGGCGATAGTCGGAACCCTGTCAGCCAACGATCTGGCGGTAGGTGCTAATTCCAGCGCCATAGGCACCAACGATGTTGCGATCAACGGCTCTGCGGTCGGGATGAACAACACGGTCATCAACGGCAGCATAAATAATTTTGGTCCGGTACTGGAGACTGGAAGTTCTAGCGGTGTAGCTTCCGGCGGCACGGCAAGCGGCGGCAGCGGTACCGGATACAACGGCAGCAACACCGCCTATGGTTCCGGCGCCACGGCATCGAACGACGGGAGTGATGCGTCCACCTACGGCAATAGTCAGGGCACGGCTATTGGCAGTGCTGCGCAATCCGTTGGGGTAAGCACGGCCATCGGTGGCAATGCGCAAGCGGGTCCTGCCAGTGGTGGAACGTTAGCCCTGAACAATAACGAAACGGTGATCGGGTATCGTTCATCGGTATCGGGCGGTAATGATTCAATGGCTATCGGTGGTGCATGGGCATCGGGGCAGGGCACTATTGCGCAAGGGTACGGTGCGCAGGCGGCTGGTAACGGTAGTATCGCCATTGGTAATGGCGCGCTATCCAGGAATTCCAGTGGTATCTTGCTTGATCCGACCACGGCGGTCGGCAGCAACGCCAGTGCGACAGGAACAGACGCTAACGCCTTTGGCGCGAATAGCACTGCTAGCGGAGATTATGCTGAGGCATTAGGCACCAATGCGACCGCGAGCGATGGCAATTCCGTGGCGCTGGGCGCCAACAGCACGGCGGACACCGCACCGGCATCCACGGCATCCGTGACCATTCGCGGAAAGACCTATCAGGTGGCGGGTAACACGGCATCCGGCACGGTGAGCGTGGGTGGTTCCGGAAGCAATGGCGGAACGCTGCTGGACCGTACCATCACCAACGTGGCAGCGGGACAAATTAGCGCTACCAGCACGAATGCGGTCAACGGTAGTGAGTTGTTCGCCACCAACCAGGCGTTGAACAGTCTGCAATCCACCCAAAGTTCCCCTGGTGTTCTGCACTACACCAACGGCGGCGGCGGGGTTTCGGCTACACCGACCAACACGGCATCTGCCGGATCACCTGGTAGCTCTCCTGTAGTGATCACCAATGTAGGCAATGGCACAGTTGTCGCCAATGGCACGGACGCCGTAAACGGCGGGCAACTCTATGGGGCAGAACAAACTGCGCAAGCACAGGCAAACCAGGCGCAGACTAATGCGGAAGGGTACGCCGGGCAGGTTGCGCATCAGGCACAAACCACCGCAGAAGGCTATGCGGGGCAGGTCGCCGCAAGCGATAGTAACCAGGCGTTGCAGGCGGCGAATCAGCACAGCAACGGGCTGTTCACGATGACCTGCCACCAGGCAGGTAACGGCAGTGGAGACATTGTGTGTGGTCGCAACGCACAGGTCAGCGGCCAGAATTCGTCTGCACAAGGAACCGATGCACAGGCTAGCGGGGCGGGGGCCAATGCTTATGGTGCAAACACGAAGGCTGTTGGTGAGGGTGCCACAGCAATAGGAAATAGCGCCGTCGCAGCGGGCATCTCAACCACGGCGCTGGGTGACCATGCGGAAGCGGTGGCACCAAACAGTACTGCGCTGGGCGAGAACTCGGTGGCTCTGGGAGCAGGGTCCGCAGCACTAGGCTATGGCTCTATGGCGCGCCGCGCCAATAGTGTCTCCGTGGGTAATGCAGCTGCTGGGCTGCACCGGCAGGTCACAAATGTGGCGGCAGGTACTCAGCCCCATGACGCGGTCAATCTTCAGCAGTTTCAGGATGGGCTTCAGGGTTTGCAGGCCGCATCCAATGCCGAAGCGGATAAAGTCGGCTCCGTCGATGCCTCTCTGGGCGAAGCCGCCGCGCAAGCCGCTGCCGCGGTCGGCAATAACACGATATCCGGAGCCACTGCGGACTACAACGGACAGGCGTCTTTTGCGTTTAGTTACCAACATCGTTTCAGCTACCACTGGACGGGCGACGTAACCGTAGCCAGCAATGGTGGAGCAGCGAATACCGTTGCCGCCGCCGGTGCTGGTTATAGCTGGTAAACACCTCACTATAGGAACGTTTGTGGCTGAAGCCCCGATCAGAACGGGGCTTTTTTACATCCGCCACTCAATGCAAACAGGTCCCCGATGGCCATTACCAGATAGAACCACTATCTGGAGAACCCAACCATGGGACCCACCGGGCACAGACTGACAGGTATCGCGGCAGGTTGCCTCGCCGCGGTCGCACTCTATCCACTCCTCCACGACATGGGTTTGGTGGCCATCCCCGCCGGTTACGTCGGCGGCACGGCTCCGGACTGGCTGGAAATCGCCCATGCGGAGTTTTCGCCCCAACAGCGTTGGGTGCGGCAGTCTGTCATTCCGCATCGGACCATCACCCACTGGTGGCCATTGTGGCTGGCCTTGCTGGTATGGGTGATTGTTTGGCCAGTACCAGCGTGGATCATTGCTCCCGGCCTATTCAATGGGCACAGCCTGTTCACTTTGAATCTCGCACCAATACTGCGCGCTGCGGTTGCGGGCTTTACCGCGGGCGGGATCATGCACCTCATCATGGATGTTCCCAATCCATCCGGCATCCCTATTCTTACCCCCATGGCGCGCAGCCGATGGAGCCTGCATTGGTGGAGGTCAGGCAACGCCCAGGAGCCGCTGGCCGGGTTGAGTATGGCTGTTCTTGCCGCCGCTACGTTATGGCTGGCTATCCATTGAAGAATGAAAACGACTGGATCGAGCGTCTTGTTCCCGTGGCGCTGACCGGCCCGCTTCGAGAAAAAGCGCTGGATGCCACACGACTGGCAGTCACCATCTTTCACATGAGTCCGGATGATGTTGCCGGAGCAATCATGCAGGCGGCGCAGATTCGGGGGGTGGCCGTGGACAGTCCGAAGGCTTGGATAAAATTCTATCGGGATATGGCGGGGCAGATGGGTGTCGTAGGGGAAAAGGTGGTTGATTCCCGGCTGTGTGCCATCGGTAATGGCCTGGGATACAGCTCCGCAGAGACCAAGGCGCTCTACCAATCCGGTGTGTTTGAACATGCGGCAGGATCATCTCACCCCTCATCCCCCGCTGACCAGGACCAACTGGGTACCACCAGCCTGAAAAGACAGTTTTCGGAAGAGCGCGGTCGCCCGGGCAGCGGGCGGGTTGGCATGAATAACAATTTCTCGCTGAACAGCCTCCTGGAGAAGGGGGTGGACTTTTCGGCAGAGGAGCGTTCAGCCATCGGCGGGAACCTGGACGCCGACGAAGCCATGGCCGGAAAGCACATTCTGGATCGCAAGATGGCGCAGTTCGCCACCAGATCACAATATGCCGCCTACATCACCTTTATCGATAATGCCCACTTATTGGGCCGCGACAGTCTGCGGCCTGGCCCACGGCGTCCAGATGCGTTGCAAGAAACCATCGTCACAGCGCTGAAAACCAACCTGTTACTGGCCAGCAACGATTCTGCACGCGGTGCCTGGCACGAATACAGGGACGCATTCCAAAGAATCGCTGGCAGGGATGATCCCGGCGAACAACTTTCATCGCGCGCGCAGGATCGGTTGAATACGCCCCATGAGCGCGTGATCCGCGAGTTTCAGGCTAAGAAGGTGGAGCGTAAAACGGCTTTGGCAGAACCGGCGCCTAAAACCAGCAGACCCCGCACGATGAAGCGGGACCTGGGCATGGAGCGATAGCCGGGCATGATCCCCCCCGATCGCAAACAGGTCCCCGATGGCCATAGGTAGATAGGTAGCAGGGAGTTCCCCTCGCTTCGCATAACGACATGGCACAGGAGACGAATCATGAGCAGCACGGACCACACTGCCGTAGCACGCAATACAGGAGCATCGCCAGAGCGTATCCACATGCGCGTGGCCCACGAAGATTTGTTGGCCTATGTGGATGCCTTCGCCAAGACGGTGGCTGATCGCCCCCCACTTCATGCACTGGCTCGCAACATCGAAAGGAATGTCGGCGAGGTGACAAGTGGCATTGAGAATGTTGCCAGCACGATGGGCGAACGGGCGAGCTGGGAGACCAAGGGCGCGTGTCTGAGCCAGGTGCAAACGGGCACCCGTCATATGGGCGTCAATCTCGTGGAGGTAGCCAAACAGGTGCGTGGCCTCATTAAAGAGAGCGTCCCAGCGGTCGGAAAGATCGCGAAGGCTTGGGACAACGTGCTAGATGCAACGCAGCACTATACGACGGTCGGAATGAATCGGCTGGCTGGAGTCGTGAAGTGCCTGCAGTCAGAAAAAGATCGTTACGATGTTGGTTTTGTCAGTGGCAACCTCCAGGAGACGCAGGACACTGCCCTCGCGTTAAGAAAAGCGGGCATCCAGACATCACTGGCGAGTCCACATCTCGGCGAGTATGCGCTGGCCGATGCCAGGAAACTGGGCATGATAGCAGAGTCCAAATCGGTGCATCGTGGCACCATCGTCAATGTCATTGGCCAGGAGACCGTCCTGAAAAACGCCAAGGGACAGCTTATGGCCCTTCCTGTGGCCCCGGATTTCAAGTTCAGGCGTGGTGACAATGTCGTCATGAAAGAGCATGGCGGTACCTATTCCGGGAAGCGACAGATAGTGGATCGCGAGATGGAGCGGTGAGGATGAGCAGCCAAGGACTCAGCAAGAATGGCAAGAAGCTCATTGGCAGGCAAAATCATGACTGACTTTTTGTCTGTTCTGCATCACGCGCAAATTGCGTAACAAAACAACCTGTGGATGTTCGGCGTTACGCTTGGGCTTGTTGTGCTCGCGTTTGTCGTGCCAGCGCCCAAGCTCATTGAAGAGCGAGTGGATTTCCCGCAGGGATTCTGGAGGACAGTCATCGCCATGCTATTTGTGCTCATCATGATTGCCCAGATGCTCTGGCAAGTCTCTTGTTTGTGGGTCAAGGTGCCACCCGCATATATCCATGCTTTGCCTGCCAATGAGCGGATTGCCATTCAGAAAAAAATTGCCCACACAGGCAGACCACTGACCATTGGTCAGTTGATACGCATTGAGCACGACGGCCCTCAACGTGCGCAGATAAAGCAACAGATGGAGGCAACACAATGAAATATCAGCCATTCGATTCCGGTGTGCTTTTTATCCCCGCTTGCGAGCGATGGAAAAGCGAAGCGGTCAACGACCCGGATCAGGAATGCTTGGGCGACATGCTGCGTATCCGCACTCTAACCCGCAAAGGCCAGGCACCCGCCGCCATCCTGCATTACTTCGGCTTGCAGCCGGTAGGCCTGGCGAATGCCGCTGATGATGATCGGTCATTCGATCGTATTGGTGACATCCAGTTGCAGGTGTTTGAGGAGATGCTGGCACTCACCGGAGAGGAGTACCGTCTGGACTGGTCGCGCCGCGACGGGGCTTTCTGCCTTTGGTACAGGGACCGGGATCATCGCCGTGACGCCACCCGTGATCTGCTGTTCGTGCGGACCAATGCCAAAGCCTTATTTGGCGGTGCGGAAATCCGAAATAGTCCGGTCCACGGGTTTGGTTTATTCGCTTTGCGAAAATGGTCTGCAGGTGAGGTGCCATGCGGCCGCCTGGATGGACAGGTGCTTTCACACGACGAATACGAGCAGTTGCAATTGCGCATGGCTCCCGCGCTGGGCCGGATGCGCCATTTCTTCTTTATGGAGTGGAATGCGTTACCCGACGATATGCTGCTGGCCCGCCCGTTTCGCACGTTCTACAGCTTCATCAATCATTCACCAAATCCGAACCTGAAAGTTTCATTTGATGGGTTAGCACCCTGCATGGGGAATTGTCTGTCGCTCATCATACTCCGGGACATTCAGCCCGATGAGGAATTCACGCTGGATTATCGGCTGGAACCCCTGCCGCGCGGCTATTTTGAGACGCCTTATTCGGGGTATCTCACGCCGGTTGACTTGCCGTCGGCATGACTTGCAGTCGGTACGACCATTCTACAGGAGAAATCATTGAATGAATTTACTGATCGTTGAATCACCCACCAAAGCCAAGCACATCCAGCACTTTCTGGGATCCGACTGGCAGGTTAAAGCCAGTCTGGGGCATGTTCGTGATCTGGAGAAATCCGGCGATAAAAGCCATGTCCGTCCGCCGGACTTCAAGATGAACTATGCCGTGAATGATGCCAAGCACAAAGATATTGTGGCCGGGCTGAAATCCGCAGCACGCAATGCCAGTGCGGTGTACCTGGCCACCGACCCCGACCGTGAGGGCGAAGCCATTAGCTGGCATCTCTGTCAGGTGCTCGGCATAAAATCGGCCGAAGCGCGCCGGGTGACGTATCAGGAGGTCACGGAAAGTGCCGTCAAAAAGGCCATCGCAAATCCCCGGGCACTGAATATGAAGCTGGTCGCGGCCCAGGAAGTGCGCCGCGGACTGGATCGCATGGTCGGCTGGGAAGTCTCCGGCCCCTTATCGAACCTGATCCACACCAAAGCCAGCGCCGGGCGTGTCCAGACCCCGGCTTTACGCTTGATCGTGGAGCGCGAGCGCTCCATCCAGGCCTTCAAGCCGACGTCTTATTTTCAGGTCATAGCCCATCTGCCGGGAAGCACGCCTGGCACGACTTGGCGGGCACTTTGGCAGGACGGCACCAAAGAAGGCAAATATTTTCAGGACAAGGCTCTTGCAGCAGCGCTGGCCGCGGCCATACCCTCTCTTCCCTTTACCGTCACCCAGGCGGATTCCAAGCCAACCCGTAAGGCGCCTGCACCACCATTCACCACAAGCACGCTACAGATGGACGGCAGTCGCGCTTTGAAATGCGGCGCTGAGGACGTCATGAAAGCCGCCCAGTCGCTGTTTGAAGCCGGACATATTACCTACCATCGCACCGATTCGCCGAATCTCAGCGAAGAAGGCGAGACACTTTTGCGCAATGCACTGCAATCCGCCAGCCTGCCCATCATCGGACAGCCCCGGCGCTGGAAAGCCAAAGGCGACGCGCAGGAAGCCCATGAAGCCATCCGCCCGACCTTTGACAAGGTACCACCGTCAGCAGAAGTGGCCGGTGAGGATGCCATCCAGCAGGCACTTTATGCCTTGATCCGCAAACGTGCCATGGCCAGCCAGATGCCCGATGCCGTGTATCAGCAAACGTCATGCACCCTGAATGGCGGCACATTTCAGAACCGGCCCGCTATTTTCCGCGCCGTCGGCAGCATTCTGACGGATCCCGGTTGGCGGACACTGTATATGGAAACGGAAGAGGGAGAAGAGGAGGGCGGCGCAGAAAAAGAGGCAGCCAATCCCGTTCCCGTTCTGCAAGTCGGGGTACGGGCACAAGCCGAACGTGGCGAGGTGCTCAACAAATCCACCAAGGCTCCGCCACGATTCACCGAAGCCACCCTGATCAAGGCGCTGGAAGATCATGGCGTCGGCCGGCCAAGCACCTACGCATCCATCATCAAGGTGCTCTATTCCCGGGAGTACATGCAGCGTAAGGGCAAGGCCCCCGCCTTGTATCCAACAGCGACGGGTGAGTCGGTCATTGATGCGCTGGTCGGACGCTTTGCCTTTGCCGATCTGGACTGGACCCGAGAGATGGAAGACGGGCTGGATCAGATCACCAACGGGGTGGGTAATGCCCGTGGCCTATTGCAGCAGGCATGGGATGCGATTCAGCAGGGGCTGGCGGGTATGCCCGCCGGTGCCGTTGCGGAAACCGAGCAGTGCCCGGTAGATGATTGCGGTGGACAGGTGAAGCGTCTGGAGAGCAAGAAAAAGCCTGGTTCCTTCTTCTGGGCCTGTTCCAATAGGGATAAGCACGGGCTGCTTCAGGATGATGAGGGTCATCCCGGGCTGCCTTTTGCAGACCGGCCCCAGGCGGAGTCCCAGGGCACAGGTCCCCAGTGCCCGAAGTGCAAACAGGCTACAGGGCAATTCACCACGAGCACCAGCAAGATTTATTTCCGTTGCCAGAAGTGTAGTGGTGCCTGGTGGCCCGACAAAGAAAACGCGCAGGCGTTGGGCACCAAGTGGAAAAAACAGTGAGCCCTGCCAATTCCCTCGCTTGATGCAATGCCTGTAAGGGGCAATAACTTCCTACGGAACCGGAGAACACGATGAGTAACGCCGATAGACTTTTAACGTACCACATTGTTATGGGAAAAACCGCAGACGGCATGTCGCAACATCATCTGTCGTTACGTGGTCCCTCAGAAGGGAACACCGAAAATATTGTTAAGGCATGCCAGACGGCAGACCTGCTGGCGTGCGATATATCAGCGCTTTGTCCAACAGCCCATCCGGTGCTTTCTCTTATCGGCAGAGACCTTGAAAAACGGATAGCCGAAATAGCCCGTGCCTTGCGCGAGATATCGGATGCCATCGCCGATACTTCAACCGATATCAGTGCGCAGGATGTTCAGGAGTGGGCGGCGGAACTGCGTGACGAAGCGGTTCTGGCGGCAATCAGCTACTACGATCTTGAGACCAAGATAAAAATCTTTTCGCGGTCCATGAAAGCCGTCCGGTCTGATCGTCTGCAGTTCAATAAGGAACGGTCGGCGGCGGGATGAACATCGCCATACTAAAAGCCTGGGCAATCTATTACTACGAGGTTGCCCTCCAGTATCTCCACACCTTCATAGGAGGCAGCCCCATGATCTGGTTACTCGCGGTTATCGGCATCCCCATTCTTGTTGTGCTCATGCTGTTTTTTTCCATGGCGGACGACTTCTGGCAACTCATTCGGTTACGTCTGGACCTGTCCCGCATTTTCGGCGACCTGATCCACGTTCTTTTTATTGTCGGCATCGGCATCGTCGCTGAGGTGTTTTCCCTCTTTATGCTGATCAAGGATGTGTTATGAGCACGGCGCAGCGCACCACGCCGCAGTTTCAGTTTACGGAGGGCTTGATCCATGACATCGCGGTGGCACAAACCGCGTACCTGATCGCAGCCCTGTCGCCTATCGTTTCGGCGAATGTGGACCGTGATGCATCACCAGAAACCAGGCGGGCACAGTTCAGGGACCTGCTGTCGAAATTGACCATATCCACGGTCGACGACATGTACGACCTCATATCGAGGAATTCGGCACTGCCCGGCATTGTGAATATGGGACTGAAAATAGCGCAGCAGCGCGTGGCTTCTTGGGACGGCTATCAGGAACTGGATGAACGCGAGTAACGGCTAAAGCCACCGGCAAGCACAAACAGGTCCCCGATGGCCATTACCCGATGACGACACACAAACAGGAGAACTCCCATGTTGGATGCCAAAACCATTACCGATAAGTACTCAGTGGCAGAATACGCCCTCATCTATCTGGGTAGGCGTCAGCCGTCCCCCACCGTGACACCCGGCATACGCTATTGCGTGGAAGAGGTCGCCGGATACGCACTGTATAAAGACAAAAACCACGAAGTCATGATCTTTGACAGCGAAGCCCAGGCCTTCGAGTTCCGCCAGATTCTCGGCGGTGTATTCCCGGTACTCGCTTTTTATGACCAGCCGTTACCCGAATGGGATGGGGCTGATGAAGACGTCCCACTGAACGCCCCGGAATTCGCGGATGTTGAGGAGGAGCTGGCATGAACATCCTTCGTGGTGCCGTCATCATGGCGCTGTTCAGCCTTGTGCCCCTCACCGGCGCCATCGCTGCAACCAGCACCGCATCCAGTGCGGCTCTGGCGAATGACGCAGGGGTATCTCAGGCGGAATTGCAGGCCGGCAATTCGTGGTTCAACAGCGACCAGAACAGCAATGGCACCCAGAATAGCAGCCAATTGCAGACCGGCAATACACTGGGCGGTCAGTCGCAGGTGCAGGGTTCTTTGGCCAATAGCCAGCAGGCGGCGGCCACCGATAGCGTTCTGGCGCAGGAAATGGCCCGCTATTACAGCCTGGAGACCGGATACTACAACAATTATTTGACCGATGAGTCACTGGCATCCAATGCATCCAGCACCTATGCCGCTTGCGTGGCAGCCCTCAAAACGGACTGCCTCAACAAGAGCAGCTATTACGGACAGCAGGCGGGTGCAGCCTATGATGAATACCAGAATTACTACGGACTCTGGTATCAGGACTGGCAGCAACAGCAGGCGATGGAATCCACCGCCGGCCAGCAGTCGGTACTGGGTGGCGCATCATCGCAGGCCAGTGCGAACTCCAACAATAACTACCAGAACGAGCAGAATACCGTCCAGTCGGATGCGCAATCCTCTGCCAGCAACACCAAGAGTGCCAACACGGGCAATAACAGTGCGGCGACCGCTTCCGGGCAATCAGCGGCATCCACCGCCCTGCAGACGATCCAGATTGAAACGGGTGTACAGCAGGGTCAGAGCGCGCCCACCGCCACGGCCCCTGCCGTGTCATCCACCCCATTCTCCTACACCAGTCCGCTACAGACTCAAATGACCAATGATGAAACGTCCGCCATGGAAAACGCCGCAACGGACGTAGTGCAACAGCAGTACGCCGACAACCGGGCAGCAGATGCTACAACAGCGGATCAGCAGTCGGCGGCAGACACGGCTGCTGCGGTCGTGGCGCCATCGGCTGGGACTCAGGCGATGTGGGCGGATGGCGCCAGTATCGCCAGCAACACAGCGAGCACCTATCAGCAGGACGCGAACAACACGGCGGCTACCGCAGCGGCGGCGCAGCAGACTTTCGTGCAGGACCAGAATCAGGCCAACGCCGACGCTATTACCATCGGCGAGCAGACTGACGCGGCAGCGGAAGCTTATGCCCAGAAGCAGGCGGCGGCAAACGGTGTGACCTACACGGCCCCCACCGCACCGGACACGTCCGTCCAGTCGGCTATCGCTACCGATCAGGCCACCATCAATCAGGATACGGTGACGGCGGAAACGGAGGCCGCAGACGCCTATAGTCAGGAACGGGTGGCAACGGATGCGAATGCTACTGCGACGACAGCGACACAGCAGGCCCAAACCGACCAGGCTAACGCACAAAGCGCACCCGACACGGCTTTGCAGAACACCTGGAATGCCGCTGCGAGCTCCGAGTCCAATAGTTCCACATTGTCCACCCAGGCGGCGCAGGCCGCATCAAGCGCTGAAGCTACCGATGAAACCGCAGCCAATGCCGCCATGGCCGCGGCGGAAACGGCTGGTGGCAAGTCCGGCATGGATAGCGCCGCCATAAATCAGGGAGACAGCGCAGCACAGGCGGCTTTGCAGGCGATCCAGAAGGCGACAGGCGTCACCCAATCCGCAAACGGATAGTCACCACCGACAGGAGTACGAAAAAATGAGCACGAACACCCGCACCCAGGCCCAGGTTTATCGAGAGCGTCAGATCGAAAGTCTGCGCCGCACGCTGGGCGACGATATTCTGGGTTATCTGCAGGACCCGGTCATCATTGAGATCATGCTGAATCAGGACGGCAATATCTGGGTGGATGTGCTGGGCGGCGATATGGAAATCCGGTCCCGGATGGATCCCGTCCGGGCCAAAATGGTGATTGAGACCGTGGCATCCATGCTGGATACCAGCATTACCAAGGAAAACCCGATCATCTCCGGTGAATTGCCGCTAGATGGATCGCGCTTTGAGGCGCAAATCCCGCCCATCGTCGAAGCGCCTACCTTTGCCATTCGCAAAAAAGCCCTTCTGGTCTTTACGCTGAAAGATTATGTGGACAAGGGCATTATGACGGCCACACAGCATGACTTGATAATCTCCGCAGTGAGGACCCGCAAAAACATTCTGGTGAATGGCGGGACCGGTACTGGAAAGACTACCTTGGCCAACGCCATACTGCACGCTATCAGCGTGGAGACCCCGGAGCACCGGGTGGTGGTGATCGAGGATACCCGCGAGTTGCAAATTTCAGCGCCAAACGTCGTTTCCTTCCGTACCTCCGACCAGATCGATATGACCCGTCTGCTAAAATCCACCATGCGTATGCGACCGGACCGGATTGTTGTCGGTGAGGTTCGGGGAAAAGAGGCTCTGGATTTGCTCAAGGCCTGGAACACGGGCCACCCGGGTGGCGTGGGTACTGTTCATGCCAATGACGCACGCGCTGCGCTGACCCGCGTCAGCATGCTGATTCAGGAAGCCAATGTTCCCCCTGTCCCGGAGTTGATAGCCGAAGCGGTCAACATCGTGATCAGCATCAAGCGCACATCCACCGGACGCATTATCGACGAAGTCATGCAGGTGACGGGCTACCAGCATGGCCAGTTTATGACCGAAATGCTGTAACCACGATCTGCCCTCCCCAAGACACCGCTCACAGGAGCGGTTTTTTTGTGTCTGGGCAGCACAAACAGGTTACCGATGGCCATTAGAGGATAGGCAACAACGCCTATTTTTTATCTACGGGGTTCCATCATGAAGAAGCATTTCGTTATCGCCACGCTGGCTCTCGCCAGCATGTCTCTCTCTGGTCTGGCCGTGGCCGCCGACTATTCCGCCCAGGTCGGTTTTGAAAACTACGGCATTCATGTCGGCGGTGTTGGCTCCAGTGTGCCCGGCGGTTTCCTGCACACCCACGAGCGTTTCGGCAATCTGGACTTCGGCCAGCGCGTCTTCGGTGGTGCGGGCGCATCCATTGACGGTTCTGTTCTCACCGGTTCGATGAATGCCGGATACCTCATTCATCCGGAGCAGCACCTGACCATTAAACCGGAAATTGGTGTGGGCTACATCGGTATTCACCCGCAGGGCAGCCACATGGATACCGGCTACGCCTATGGCGGTGCCAAGGTCAGCTATCAGGTCTTCCCGTCCATTGGACTGGATGCCCGTGGTGCGTTTGGTCGTGACTTCGGCACGGCGGTCAGCAACATGCATACGCTGGGCGGCCTGTACTACAGCGGCAGTATTGGGGCCGATGCCAAGGTCGGTCCGGGATTCGCAACGATCAGCTATCAGTACCAGAGCATGCCCTTCGGTGGCGGCATTGCCAGCCTGAATCTGAGCACCGACCAGTACCGCATCGGCTATCGCATCTCGTTCTAATCCGCAGACCAGCACCCCGGCAGACACAAATGTGTCGCAGGGGCTGCCAGCGCAAACAGGTCCCCGATGGCCATTACCTCATGGAGAACATCCATCTCGTCGTCATCCATCGCCATTGCAAGGAAGATTACACATGAAACCATATATCAATCGGTTAAGTAACGGAGTTCGGGACACCTACTTCAAGGTGGGTGTCATTATCGGCGTTGCCATACAGACGATAGCGCCCGCCTTTGCAGAATCGACCGGCACCTCCCTGCCATGGGACACCCCCATTCAGGATCTGACCAACAACCTAACGGGTCCTGTCGCCACAGCCATCAGTATTGTGGCATTTCTGGCGGCCGGTGCAGCCCTCATCTTTGGGGAGGAGTTGGGCGGTATCGCCAAGAAGGCACTGTTCGTCGTGCTGGGCATCTCCATGATCGTGTTTGGCAATACGTTTCTCACCGACCTCGGACTTACCGGAGCGTTGGTGTAAGGCGGCAGCGAGCGCATTTTCGGGCCGTTGCCTTTATCCAGATTCGGCACAGGAGAAAACCTTATGGACCAATCACCCAGGCAAGAAATTTCCATCCACCAATCCCTCCATAAACCGATGCTGGTTCTGGGGGGCGAGCGCAACCTCGTCCTCATGCTGGGTGTTCTTGCGGGTATCTTCATTTTTTCGCTGGCTCAACTTTGGGCGGCAGTCATCGGGATCATCCTTTGGGTTTTTGGCACCTGGGGCTTGGCGCAACTGGCCAAATACGACCCAATATTGAGCAAAACCGGAAAGCGCAGCATTCAGTACAAGAAATATTACCCGGCATCGGCCACGCCCTTTGCCCGCAATCGCGCCATTAAATAATCAAGGAGATTTTTCATGCGTGCCTTAAAAGAATTTCGCAGCAAGGCCTATGGCTTGCCTGACCTTCTGCCCTGGGCAGCGCTGGTCGATAACGGCATCGTGCTCAACAAAAATGGCAGCCTGATGGCAGGCTTCTACTACACCGGCCCGGATCTGGACTCTTCTACCAACGCGGAGCTGGCCGCGATGTCCAACCGCATCAACTCCGCCGTGTCCATGGACGATGGCTGGGTGCTGAACTGCGATGCCATCCGTATACCCGCTCCTGGCTATGCCCCGGAAGGCAGCTTTCCCGATCGCACTACACGCCTCATTGACGCTGTTCGCCGGGCGCGCTTCGAGTCGGCAGATGCAGGCTACACCAGTCGTTTTGTTCTGACGCTCACATTCTTCCCCCCACCGGATGCCGCCACCAAGATGGGCGACTTCCTGATTGATGGAGAAGACAAAGGCTCGCCGGGCAGCAACAATCTGCAGCGATTCAAAGAGCGCATCAAGGAAATTCAGGGACGACTTTCGGGCTTCCTAAAAATCCGGCGCATGGAAGACCACGTTGATGAAAACACCGGTGAAATCATCAACAGCGAAATCCTGCAATATCTCGAATATTGCGTGAGTTTCCGCAACCGGCCCTTTCGGCTCTCCATGGTCCCCATGTATCTGGACGCAGTACTCGGACGGCACGAGCTGGTGACCGGCTTTAATCCGCAAATCGGTAATCTGCATATCGCGGCACTGGCTATTGAGGGCTTCCCGGCGATGTCCTCCCCCGGGATTCTCGACTTCTTGTCACGGCTCCCGGTGTCTTACCGGTGGTCCAATCGCTTCATCTATCTGGATCCGCAGGATGCCGAAAAACAGCTGAACCGTTACCGCAGCCGCTGGAGCCAGAAGCGCAAATCCGCACTAAATGTGGTCAGGGAGAGTCAGGGCGGGCAGGCAACTCACATCAATATCCATGCGGACCAGCAGACCAATGATACCGTCGTTGCCATGGCCGAAGCATCCAGTGGGGAAGTGTGCTTCGGGTACTACACCAGCGTCATTCTCCTCGCCCATGAAAGTGAGAAAGTCGTGCTGGACATCGCTCGTGACGTGCAGAAGGTGATAGAAAACCATGGCTTCGGCGTCCGTATCGAGGACGTGAACGCGGTAGAGGCACTGATGGGCGCCATGCCCGGAAACACCTATGCCAATGTACGGCGACCGCTGATTCACACCCTGAATCTAGCGCATCTTCTGCCCTTCACCAATGTCTGGGCGGGTCCCGATGAAAACGCCTGTCCGTTCTATCCACCCCATAGCCCGGTCCTCATGCGTGCGAATACCGATGGCAACACGCCATTCCGTATTGCACTACATGCTGGCGATTTAGCGCATACCGTCATACTGGGTCCTACAGGTATGGGCAAATCCACGTTGCTGTCCATGCTGGTGGCTCAGCAGTTCCGTTACGCCCATGCCCAGGTCTTCGCCTTTGATAAGGGCTATTCCATGTTCCCGCTGGTCGGCGCCGCCGGTGGCCAGCACTACGATATTGCCGGTGACGCGCACGATCTGGCGTTCTGTCCCTTGGGCAGGGTGGACAAACCCTCTGAGCAGTCCTGGGCGGCCGAGTGGGTAGAAAGTCTGGTTGCGTTGCAGCTGGGCAAAAACACCCCTATCACGCCGCGCATGCGCGATGAAATTTATCGGGCCATCGTACAGTTGGGGACCAGTACGACGGAAATGCGGCAGCGGACCTTGGGCGCACTGGTGACGGTCATTCAGGATGACGCACTGCGTAGCGCACTGAATTACTACACTCTGAAAGGCCCGGCGGGGCACCTGCTGGACGCCGAGAGCGATGGGCTGGGGGAAGATGTGTTCCAGGTGTTTGAAATGGAGCACCTGATGAATCTCGGTGAGAAAATCCTGCTACCAGTGCTGACTTACCTGTTCCACCGGATTGAGCAGCGATTCAAAGGCCAGCCAACGCTGCTGGTTCTCGATGAGGCCTGGGTCATGCTGGGACATGACACCTTCAAGGCCAAAATTCGGGAATGGCTCAAGGTACTGCGCAAGGCCAATGTCGCCGTCATCTTTGCCACGCAGTCCCTGAGCGATCTGATCAAGTCCGGCATTGCGGATGTCATCTTTGAATCCTGCCCGACGAAGATTCTGTTGCCGAACCCAGAGGCACTGACGGACCAGTTGCGGCCCTTGTACGAGTCCATCGGACTCAATGCCCGCCAGATTGAAATTCTGGCTTCCGCTATTCCGAAGCGCCAGTACTACATGATGCACCCCGATGGGCGGCGCCTCTTTGAGTTGGGCTTGTCTGGTCCGGAGCTGGCTTTTGTGGGCGCATCGGGCAAGGAAGACATTGCCCATATCCGTGAACTACGTGAAGCCCACGATTGGCAATGGCCGGCCATCTGGCTGCGCGAGCGCGGCGAAAGTGACGCCGCTGATCTTTGGGAATCCTACTAAACCAGAAACAGAATACCTTAACCAGGAGCACTACCATGTTCTATTTTTATGATCCTATGTATGCGATCCCTCCAGTAGCTCCGCCCGCCATAGAGCGGGTAATGACGCCACCACCAGCTCCCGTGTTACCAAAAGGCTGGCAATGGGGCAAGCCCGCGAAAGCTTTGCCCAGCCCTCAGCCGCCCATGCCGATGAACCCGTATGCCGCACAGCGTTTTGCGGTCTGTATGGGTTTTGCCAATGAGTCGGCGCCGACGCGCCCACCGGAGCAGGTGATGCGGCCGACCTGGTCGGTCGTGTCGTGGAAAAACCTGGCACCGCGCAAGATCGTCGGCACGCAGGAGGAGGTGGTCGCCACCGTTGAGCGGGCACTGGCCGCTGCGGGCATCCACCATTTTTCGATCACGGCCTACGGCGCGATTCACGTTATCGTGGCGCTACAGGATTGACCCTAATGTACTTGCGCGAAGACGTGCCCGGATTATGACAGTGCCGGATGGCGCGCGTTTTATCAGTATCTGGAGCGTGAAGTGCCAGCAATTCTGGTCCATCTGGATGGAAAGCTGTTCATCAATCTTGATGGCGCGCAAATGCTGGATCCACAAATCTGCGGATCAATCCTCTTCCTGAAACCCTTTGCGGATCGCCTGGTTCTGGAGTGGACGGAGCAGAGTTTCCATGACGATCGGTTGATAGACATCCTCACGAAAATCGCCGCCTTTAAAGCGGACGGATTCAGCATTGCGGTGGATGACATCGGCGCAGGCGTGGATGGTATGGGTCGTGCTCACAGTTGCCGTCCCCACTTCGGTAAGATCGACGGCCAGATGCTGGTGCGAGCGCGAGATGTCCCGGAGGGCGAACCCGTGCCAGGGTGCCAACCCAGACATCTATTCATCCGGGGTATGGTCGATTCCCTGCGCTCGCAAGGAGCGAAGGTCATCGTTGAATGGATTGAAACAGAAATGGACCGGAATATTGCCATTGCCGCAGGTGCCGAGTACGGACAGGGATATTTGTGGACCAGGCTGTCGCAAGACGCAGCCCTTGCGGGACGAGGAGAGGAATAATGCACAATAACTTGCAGGACAACCAGAGTTTTATTGACGACGCCAAATCACGCGGGCTGGACACGCTCGCCTATCACGACCCGAAGAGCCAGGAATTCATGTTACTGGCGGGGCACCCGGAAAGCATTCGGCTACTCGGCGAGATTCTGGATGATTACGAGGCAATGTGTGTAATGGCGGAAGAAATCATGAGCGCCAACCTGCAGGGAGGCATTAAGTGTGACGCTTGAATCCTTAGTTTGCTGCGGCAATCGCCACAAACAATTCGCACCGCCTGAGCGCATGGGGAAAGCAGGCCAGATAACCATCATCGGCCTTGCTGGAGGGCGGTAGACCAAGCTTGGTTTTTCCGCATTGCCCCAAGCCTTGACCTATGGTGCTTGGCGAGAAGTGCTGACATTGGGCGCAGGTGGTTTTAGTGGTGTCGGCCATAGGCATATCTATCTCGCATCTGATTGGCTGTGGCGCGCCCCCCGCAATATCATCACCCACAGGTAGCTTCACGCACTCCGAACGAACAAGGTCAGCCTGCCTTGAGCAGAAAATCCACATGCACCGCGTCGTAAGGGAAAATGAATCCTTCCGCGCAACGGTCGATCACTCCCGCATTCAGTAAAGCGTGGGTGTCCGCATGCACAGATTTCACATCACGATCCACACGCCGGGCGACTTCTCGCAGTGCTAAAGGGCCTGCGCCGGACATGACTTTTAATATCTCCCAACGTTTGGCGGTCATCACCTTCCAGAGCAACTCCGGCGTTTCAAAGCTGATGCGGGGAGCGGACGCTTCGCCGGTTTCCCATGCGTGGGTGAAGTCGGAAAGGGAATCCGCCAGGGTACGGACATCAATCGTTACAGTGCTCATCGATCCACCTCCTTGCGTCATGGAAAAAATCCGCCACCAGGTCGTCTACTGTTCTGAATTCATATGGCATTTCGGACTCGCCGATATGCCGGTGATCGCCTTTGCCGCGCTCGTTGTCGTAACGCACCACACACCGCCCGCCAAAGACCAGCGCAAGGCGGTATTTGTAATGGTGATCGCATGGCGGCACCGGACCGCCGAGCTGCCAAAGCGCCATCTCGGCGAAGGCGTTGTCGCCTATGGGAATCCGCCGCCGAATCAGTTCTTTGGCTTTCATGGCCCTAATAATACCAATGGACTCGACCGTTGGCAACCTTACCAACATATCAAGCCTTCGCTTCACGCATAAGCCACATCAAAAGGCCACCTGGACCACAAACAGGTCCTTGATGGCCATTACCAGGAGAGAAGCTTCTTTTGAGGGTGATATGGCTGCATCACGCGAACACATGGAACGGACTCTACCAGAGTCAAGCACGTCCAGCCTCTGGCGCGGAATGTACAGCGATGGTCTGCGCTTGGGGCTTTGGATTCAGTACGACCAGGACTCCACACCCCGCAGCAAAGAGGTCATCAAGAACCATGACTTTGGCTGGATGCCCGAAAAGAAGATATGGGTAGGCCCACTCTCAAAAGCCACGGTCACCATTGAAGTACTGGCCGAAGGCTGGCCAGCACAGCACCCACGGGATCTCGGGTTAGCCATTCTGGCGAAGGCCATTGCCAATGAGGAACCATTCTGGGCCATGTGTGTGCGACCGCGGCTGATGGAAACGCCGGATGGTCAATGGTCATTGGCCTTTCCATATGACGCTACTACCGTGGCGTTCCTGAAATCCACCCGCAAAACGCATTGGAATGCCACCAGCAAAAGTTGGGACATTCATGGCAATCAGGCTGCAGCGCTCGCTGTACTGGAAGAAGCGGGCGTGCCCGACCGCTACGTCATCATCAGCGCCAGGGGAGAACCCGATCGTTTGCCCTTGGCCACGGGTGGCTGGACGCCATACCTGGTTGGCGTAGATGCCGATGATGTAGAGACGGAGCGGGTGAAGTTGCAGGTAGGTGGTGCCGAAATGCCGCTGGAATCCAATGGCGACGGTCCGAGCAGCGAGGAAATGGATGCTCTTGAAAAAGCCAAGGCAGATCGCGCAGAACTCATCCAGCGCGCTTTCTTCGCGCCCATGGCCCTGTTGCCGGTGGATGATGCAGTCATTGACGAAATCGCAGCCCGCTGTTCGCTCATGCTACACCAGAATGATGGGGTTCGGCACTTTCTGACTCGCACCAGCGCGCTGAATGGCGATGATATGGGCTTGGGCAAGACCCGCCAGACGGTGTCCGCCGCCAGCTATCTCCCGGGTGGCAAGGTGATCGTCTGCCCCGCCAGCCTCAAAGATAACTGGAGTCGGGAAATCAGGATGGTGATTCCCGATGCAGAGCCCTTCATCTTCGAGAATGCATTGCCCGACATGCAGCCGGAATGGTTGATCGTGAATTACGAGCGGTTGGGCGCGCTGATGGAACGGCTGGACGCCAACCTCTCGCAGGGTGCAACCCCTTCGCAGGGGGCAACCCATGACTGGAAATTCATTGTTGCCGCTTTCGATGAAGCCCACTACCTGAAAGAGCCGTCCGCCCAGCGCACCCAGGCATCGTTCGACCTGGCAAAACGTGCGGAGCGTAAATGGTTGCTCACGGCCACCCCCATGCTGAACAAGCCGGAAGAAACCTGGACATTGTTGCGGCTTTCCGGACACCCCGCTGGCGACGTGGATGTGAAGACGTTTGCAGGCCACTTTGCCAAATCCCGCAATGACCGCAAAGGCCTGGGCGACCGTATCAGCGAATGGATGATCCGCCGCATGAAAGACGATGTGCTCACCATGGAGGGCAAGTTTCGGCAGGAGCCCCTGCTTTCCGCCGACGAGCAGCGCATGGCGGAATACCATGGGTTCATGAACGACGACACGTTGATTCCCCTGCAGAAGATCAATCTGGGTAGGCAATGGCTGGAACGGGTCAAGCGGGGGCCCATCCTGGAAATGCTGGGGGACCTGCAGCAGGACGCTAAAGCCATCATCTTCTGCAATTTCGAGGCGACGGTGGAATGGTTCATGGACCAGTTACCTGCAGGCTCAGCGGTACGCCTCACCGGCAAGGAGTCCCGCAGGCAGCGGGACCGCGCGGTCCAAAAGTTCCAGAACGGTACAGAATGCCGCTGGTTCGTCGCCAACATCAAGGCGGCTGGGGTCGGACTCAACCTCACCGCGGCGACATACGTTTTCTTTGTCTCCCGCCCGTGGACACCCGCTGACCAGACGCAGGCCGAAGATCGCGCGTACCGGATCGGCCAGAACCGGCGAGTGGAGGTTTACATACCGACCATTCCGGACACCATCGATGAGCAGATCAAGGCGCTGATCCAGAACAAGGCCGAGATCACGGCGGACGTATTGGTCGGTGCTTTGGATGCAGGGAAGAGAAGGGCTTTAGAGCAGGTGGCTGACCATTAACCCTTGTAGTTTAACCAGTAATCATCACCAACAGGAGAAAACCATCATGAGCAATGAAACATCATGTGTCACCACAGATACCGTGCAGGGCTTCCGTGTGAGCAAGACCTTTGGCACGGTCATGGGGGTGTCCATCAAGTCCCGCAACTTTGTCGGCAACTGGCTGGGTAACATGCGCGCAACCTTTGGCGGAGAGCAGGGCGGGTTTGCCAAGATGGTGATGGCGACTCGTGATGAAGCCATCGGGCAGATGTTGGCCCAGGCGGAGTCCATGGGCGCCAACGCGGTTATCGGCATGCGCTTCGACTCCGCCGAGTTTGATTCCGGCAAAGGGCAAAGCATGGAACAGGTGCTGGCTTACGGAACGGCTGTGATACTGGAACCGGAGCACTGATTCTCCATTTCCCTCGCTTTGTGCAAGGGGTGTATTCATGGAGGATCGAAAGATGAAAAGCAGACTGATTTTAGCCTTTGTCGCAGCATCCACGTTGGCCCTTGGCGGTTGTGCAACCGCTCCGTTGTCCTACAGGAATTACAGCGCGACCGAGAATCTGGGTACCCAGACCTTGCAGACGGGTGTGGTCATACGAACCATGCCCATTGAAATCAGGGACTCTGCAGCACCAAATGCGAATGGAGCCATGGGTGGCATCGGTGGCGGTGCCATTGGATATGCGGTCGGTGGTAACGCGATTGGCGCGATCCTCGGTATTGTCGGCGGGATGCTGGTAGGGCATGTGCTGACCCCCGGCGAGATTCACGGTACCGAAGTCATGGTGCGGCTGAACACGGGGCAACTGATCGGTGTTCCCGAGATCGGAAATCCCGGCTTGAGCGTCGGTGAACAGGTAGCCATTCTGCGTGGTGCGCGGGGACGGACCCGGGCGGTGCCCCTGTCATGACGCAAACAGGTCGCCGATGGCCATTAGGGGGCAGGAGAGCAGCGTGCTCATTATCGGGAGAAAGAATATGAATACCAAAAATTTAGTGTTGGCAGCAGCGGTATCCCTTTCTATGGTGGCCCCGGTCGCCGCTTTTGCCGGCACATTGACCGGCGGCGCGACGATGCCGGAGCAGATCGTACAGGAAGTGACTGCCGTCATGTCGCTGGCGAAGCAGGCGCAGTCGGTGGAGAATCAGATACAGATGGTCTACAACCAGGCACTCAATCTGGAGCAGGTGCCGATTCAGTTGTGGAATTCCGTTACCGCGCCAATATCTGCACTGATGGGCGTTGTGCAAAATGCGAAAGGTCTGGCTTATTCCGCACAGAACATCGGGACGAACTTCAACAATCTCTATGGCAACGGGATGCCTCCGCTGGGTAGCAGCTATTCACAGTCCTTGAATAGTTGGAATGCGAACACGGATGATCAGATCAAATCCATGCTTCGGCAGTTCAATTTGCAGTCGGCTCAGTTTGCCAATGTGCAGAGTGGAACACAGACACTGGTAAATGCCGGGCAATCCGCATCCGGGCGCATGGCGGCATTACAGGCGGCCGACGGCATCGCAGGTGTTGAGGTTGGTCAGATTCAGGAGTTGCAGCAGGATGTTATGGCCGAAGCAGCTGCCCAGGGAGCTTATGAGTCGCAGCGAGAAAACACAAGCGTTGGGGCAACTGCGACAGTCGATAGTGCATTTGCGGCAAGCGCCGCGAATCTCGGCACTATCCCGACGCAGCTACCGACAGGGTCCCTAGACCCTACACCAACCTCATAATACTTATTTGAACAACAACCTGGAGTTTGAGATGAAATCAATAATGTCTGGATTTATCATGATATTCGGTATCTTGGCCTTGGCGGGCTGTGCTAACAATAACGGTCCGTACGGCGGCCATAATCAAAAATGGTATGAACAACACACATCTGCGCGTCACGCGGAAAATAAATGGTGTGGGGATCAATCATTAGCCACACAGGCGCAAAGCAAATCTTGCACTGCAGCCCATGACGGCTCTGTCGATGCCCACAAAAAGCGTGACGACGCCAAATCTGAAGCATTATTGAAGCAGATACAGCATGGATTACCATCTGGCACGCTAGACCCAACACCGTCATCTTGATCCATTGCCTTCTCACCAATCATTCGCCCGGCATTCCCGGGCTTTTTATTTTTCTGGATGTCGCGAACCTCGCGCAAACAGGTCCCCGATGGCCATTACCTGGTGGAAAACACCTTCCACTGGAGAAAACCATGGGTCTATTACTGAAGAAACACCAAGCTATCCGTGCGGTGGTGAAACAGCCACCACGCAAAAAGAACACGGACACCCCCCTGAATATCCTCAATGTATCAAGATTGGGGGTCTGAAATGGCTAATGCAGCTCAGCTTGTCAGCATGGCAGGGCAATTCAAGACCGCCACCACAGGGTGGATGGGCGTAGCCATAGGGTATGCCTCAAATCTCTTTGGCCTCCTCGCGGTTCTGGAGTTCGTCTGGTCAGGCGCGACCTACCTCCTGCGCAAGAATGACCTACCAGACTTTATCGCTTCAGCTTTTTTGAAGATTGTTAGCCTGTCGTTTTTCTACTTTATTTTGCTACAGGGAGCGCCAACATACATACCTGACATCATAAACTCATTCATCACGATAGGCGCAACAATTGGTAACGTGCCAATGATTTCTGTGCAGAGCCCAGGCACCTTTGTCGATCTGGGCATTCAGATGGTTGTGCAGCTATTCAACGGGCTGAGTAAAATGAGCTTAGGGGACGAGATTGGCGCACTTTTTCCGATAACATTGGCCGCTATTTTCATTCTTGTAGCTTTTGTTATCATCGCCGCCCAGATGCTGATTACACTTATTGAAAGTTATATCGTCCTTGGCGCTGGGGCCGTCATGCTGGGCTTTATGGGGAGCAGGTGGACATCGCAATGGGGGGAAAAATACTACGGATACGCCGTGAGCATCGGCGTCAAACTGATGGTTATTGAACTGATAGCTGGCTTGGGCATAAAAATGGCTGGAGTATGGCTGGTTTACCTTACAAGCGCCAGTGGAATTCATCTTGCTCATGACTTTGATATAGCAATGGGTTCCCTGCTTTTTGCAGCTCTCGCCATGATGGTGCCCACCCTGGCTGGTTCATTTATGAGCGGGTCCCCTTCTATGTCCCTCGGTAACGTAGGCGGTGCAGCAGCAGCCATCGGCGGCGGTGTCGTCGCAGCCGGTGCCGGTGCGGCCATGGGCGGTGCATCTTTGGCGAACTCTGCCATCGGTGCTGGCAAAGCGGCAGGTGCTTTGGGCACGTCCGCAAACTCCACCATGGGCGGCATGAAGGGGCTGGGCGCAGCCTTTACGGAAGGAGCTGGTGCCGCTGGCGAATCCGGCATTCTGGGACTGGGCGGCCCTGGAGCCAGCAAAGGTTCGCAAACAGCAGCGAAAGCAGTCGGCGGCCTGGGCGGTCTTGTAAGCCAGGCTGGCAAAGGCATGGCCACAGCAGGCCAGCACGGCGCAAGCGCCCTGAAAGGCATGGCAAAGGATAAGTTCCACGGAAGAAGCGGACCCGGAGCCAATGACATTGCTCAGAATCTGGGCGATAAAGCGGTCCAGGGCCATGGTGCAGGGACATCCGGCGGCAACTTGGCAAACAGAGTCCGTGAGCAGCATGCCTCCGCGCCTGAAAAGGGGAACAGTGTAGGTTTGGGCGCAGCGCCAGACGCCAGTGCGTCACCAGCCGGTCAGCGGCTGGGTGGATCTGGACCGGATGGCGGCAGCTCTGCCCAAATGGGCCGTCAGGATACCGGCACAGGCAATGACAGTGGTCGGAATGATGCCGGCAGCAGCCAGAGCACGGCATCCCAGAGTGGCGGAAGCACCAATAGCGCGCCAGGTGGCAACACCAGTGCGAATCCGGCCAGTACCCCGGGCGGTGACAGTATCGGTGGTGGTGGTGGCCAGAGCCGTGGCGGCTTCACCCAAACTGAAGGCGCGCGATTCGATCAGCGCACTAACCATGAGCAACGCATGGATGGTCTTCAGAAGATCAAGGAGAAGTATGCGCCGCGTGGATTGCCTCACGATGGCGGTGGCGGTGGCATGGGCGGCCCGAATATTCGTCATACGGAGTAACCAGGATTTACCACCTCTCCCCAGAGTATTGCCCGGCATGGCCGGGCTTTTTCTTTCCTGGTTTTGGCTAAACCTTCCGTAACGCCTGCCGTGCGGCTTCGGCCAAAAAGCCCGACCGACTGGCCCCTCGAATTCTGGCCGCTTCGTCGATGCGGCGAATCAGGTTGCGCGGCAGGGTGATGTTGACCTTCTCCGTTTTGCCTTCAACGCGGGACGCATCCACTTCCACCACCGCCCAGACGCCGCCCGCATAATCCGGGTCGGCTTGATATTCGGCCAGCAAACGCGGCTCCGGGAGAGGTGCGCCCTCTTCGGCCATTCCTTCCAGGTGCAGATCAATGGCTTCGCGGACGCTGTCCAGCGCCTCGTCCAGCGTATCGCCTGCGGAAAAACAGCCCGGCAATCCGGGCACGGTGACGCCATAGCGCACACCGTCATCGGTATGGAGTACAACGGGGAATTTCATAATGACCTCCAGCCAGCTTGCCTTTCGATATTACGCAGAGTGCCCATAGGAATGTCCTTGTCGGGATGCTTGACCGTCACCCGCCCAGGCCTTTCTTGGTGCTTGAACTGGTGATGCGATCCGCGAACGCGCACCAGCGTCCAACCATCGGCTTCCAGTCTTTTGATGACGGCTCTGCTATCCATGGCTCCAATTATAACCACCGATAACCACCCGTCAATGCGTCCTTCTTTCCCGCCTGGAAAAACAGCGCAAACAGGTCCCCGATGGCCATTACCTGGTGGGAAACACCTTCCACTGGAGACAATTATGGCTTTACGAAAAAAAGACCAAAGCAGCAGCGGAAGCGATGAAACACTACCTCCTCGTGCAGAAACTCGACAATGCAACGCGGATGATAACTCTGAAATGATGGGTTATTTTAAAGAATCTTTTGTCATTACCTTTTTTTACGCTCTGGTGACTCTTGGGTTATGGTTTCTCTGGGGGATATCAGGAGTTTACTTAGGCTGGTCATCCATCGCAATATTGCTTTTTCTGGTCTCGGCTTTTTTATATAGCGTTTAACGCTGTTGTTCTTTTCTGTCCATATTTGCCTTTTCGCAAACGATTCAAGGGAGTTTAGATATGCTGTATGGATTGCTTGGTGATCATAGCGGAATCACAGACCAATCACTTTTGACCCGGCATCAGGTCTTGGGAGGGGGTGACCTGATTCCATGGCTTACCACCAAAAAAAATGAAGCAGAGCAGAAGGCGAAACAGACGAATAATCCCAAAATTAAAGTTGTTGTGGTCTGGGTTTTACCGCTGGTTCCATGGAAGATAAATCAACAAATGTGACACTGAATTGAGCATCTTACCAAATTCAAATCTGGTTCTTTTATATGCAGGATTATATTTAATGAACGTTTTTGAGAGAATAAAATATGAAAAACCAGTTGTCAGTGAAACTCTGAACGCCGTAAACAAGTGTATTTCCATGAAGGCTACACTCAATCCCATAAAAAATATACCAGAATCCCGCAAGAGAAAAATATCACCATCTGTACGAGCAAAATATTTGTGCGTTTTTTGAACCAATGATTCTGGGATGAGCGTCAGCGTTCCCGGTTTGTGCGTCATTATCTTAGTCGTCAAACTATGAGCACCCATGTTTTCATTTGCCTCGTCGGAAATTATTGACAAAATGAGATCTCTAGCTGTAAAGAAATGGTATGACCATCTTTTGACATTCGTTCCATTGCGCCAGTTTCCTATATTTGAACTTAGAATATAGTCTCCATTAAAACCCGCCCTTATAGATAGCAGGACGCACACCACTAAGAATGGCCAACCATGCGCCCCATGTGCGTAATGTTCTTTATACAATAAAAAATGTGACAATTCATGAACAATAGTTATTTTTATTTGATTTTCATTGTTATTATCAAAAAGAGATGACGAGATTTTAATGTTGTTTGTGTTATTATTATATAATCCATTAAGTCCAATTTTTTCGAGACTATCGTCAAAGGAAACGGTTGGCGGATTTTCAATGAAAAGCATTTCAACAATAGAATTATATACCAAATGCAAATAATCGTCCCTGTCAACACATTCCAGCATTCTACCTCCGGCCTAAGTCACCTTTAGGATAAATTCAATTAACCATGCCTGCTAACCATCTAAATCATACATGACCTACATTATGGGCACCAGAGGACGCAATTTCGGCCTGACTGATGTAAATCGCTTGAAATCGGCACCACCATGGCAGTTGGTCGAGTGTAAAAAGGTCTGCTCACGGCCATGATACAACCCATTGATTCTCTGTATCTCAGAATCGTGGCCTAATGATTTGCTTTACTCATGCACGCTGACCACTCTGTTCCTTTTGGTAGGTGCCTTTGAAATTTGGCCTGTAGGCCGCGCGGCCTGCACGGAGATGCGTCCGTCGGGTAGCTTATCGACGGTGATTTTCTCGCCCGGGTGAACACCAAGATGCCGCAGAACATCTCTTCGTAAGGTCACTTGCCACTTAGCTGTCACGGTCAGTGTGCTCATTGAGCCTCCTCAGAAACCTTTGATGTTAACCCGGTGATTTGATGCCCCTTACTTCAGGCGTTAGACATCGAATAGCGCCATAAGACGCCCGATGGCGTCATCCATCACCACCTGCGGTACGTTCTCTATCTTCCGGGCTTTTCGAGCGGTTAGGTCGAGCATTCTCATTTTTGTTGATGAGGGCGACCCCCTGGGTTTTGCAGCCAGTTCCCGTCAGACTCACCGCAAATCCGGCATAGCGCGAAAAGTCGCCGCCTTGCGTAATGGGCGCGACCAACACGTCGCCGAGTTGATTGAACGCCTTTGAAGTGAGAACCAGAGCAGGTCTGGTGCCTTTCTGTTCATGTCCCATAGCAGGATCGAGCGGCACGTTCACTACATCACCACGGTCAAAGACGGGCGTTACCACACTTCCTGCCCTACCGGTTTCGCTGCATTCCATAACGCAAGGTCTGCGGGCGGCGGGACCTTCGGGTCACACTGCGCAATAAGATCCGCCAAGACATACTTGCGCTTGCGGGCGAGCACAATTTTCCCATCCTCTGTCGTGTTAAGCGTCATGGACTGACCGGCTGACAGACGGAGATCTTTCAGCACGGGTGGCGGGAGCACTGCAACCGTGCTGTTGCCATATTTTCTGAGTACGACTTCCATATGATTACCCGTTCAATATCGAGAGGAGGCTATCATATTATAATCGCACGTTGCGCACGTCGATCATTGTTCAACAATCTTGCGCGGGAATAGAAGCCCGATCTGCACGGCGACTTGATTGTCACGCCCGACCACAAACAGGTCCCCGATGGCCATTACCAGACGGAGAACAACTTCCACTGGAGAGAATCATGGCCTTAAAGAAGAAGCACAAAAGCAGCAGCGGAGAAGGTGAGCCACCTACCCGCGCCGGAAACGGCATCAACAACCCCTACCTCAATGCCCGGCGCGAATGGGATGAGCGCTATGGCGATCAGATCAGCGGCAAACATAGCTGGAAAATGGTCGCATTCGCTGCCATCGGCATTGCCGCCATCGCCGTTTGTGGCGTGGCTTATATCGGTGCGCAAAGCAAGATCGTGCCGTTTGTCGTCACCCTGGACCACATGGGTGATCCCTTGGAGGTGGCCGCACCGGTAGCTGGCAATGCGGTTACACAGCGAATCATGGAAGCGCAGATTTCAAGCTGGGTCTGGAACTGGCGATCCATGTTGGCATCTCCTGTTGCGCAAAAAGAATTGCTGGCCAAGGTCTACGGTATGTCGTCCAGGCAGGTTGCTGCGGAATTGAACGGTTGGTACAAAAAAGCATGGACCACGAATGTGGGCTATGTCGTCTCCCCGCATATCACCAGCCTTCTTCCCATATCCAAAGGCACCTACCAGATCACGTGGACAGAAACACGATATCTCAGCGGCAAGGCCGGCACCCCAAAGAACTATAAGGCCAACGTCACGGTCGGCGTCGATCAAAAGCTGATCAACACCAGAACCGCCTCCATGCTGAATCCATTGGGCATTTACATCAAGTCTTTAACCTGGACACAAACTTACGGCAATTGAGGAGCATCACATGAAACATTCAGTCATCGCATTTTCGACTCTGGCACTCGTAAGCAGCACGCTGGCTTTTGCTGCCCCGGAAAACTCGGGCCAGTTGTATCACAATCTGACCCATGACGTGGTACCTGGCACGGCTTCCACGAAAACCGTGCAGCAGGCTATCCGGCAGGCCTCCCAGATATGGCACGATACCGGTACCGCTTCCGCCATCGCCGGGAACAACGGTGAGGTGCTGTATCCCTATGGCCAGAGTGCGCCGACGGTGCTGTGTTCGCCGTTGCACACGACCATTATCAAGCTCCTGCCCGGGGAGAAAATTGCGGGGTCCGCTTTGGGCGACAAGATCCGGTGGACATCGACCAACCTGCAACTCGGCAATCAGGCTGTGGTACTGGTGCGCCCCATGCAGAAGGACATCACCACCAATCTGGTCATTGCCGCCACCAATGGCAAAATTTACGACCTGATGCTGGTCAGCGACAAAGGTAAATATGTCCCGACGGTTGGTTTTTATAACCCGCAGCAGGAATGGGACAAAGCGGTGGTTGGCGTGCAAATGCAGCAGCAGGCAACAGCCATAGCGCAGCGTAAATCGACCATGACCTTGCCCAACATCAATCCTGCGGACCTGGACTTTGCCTACTATGTCACCGGCCCCCATCAATACCGTCCGATACGGGTGTTTTCAGCCGCTGGCAAGGTTTATTTGCAGATGCCAGCCAACATCAAATATCACAATGCCCCTGCGGTTTTTGTCATGGAAAACGGGAAGGAGCAGCTTACCAACTTTCAGATGATCGGCGGTTACTACGTCATTGATCAGCTATTCCACGAAGCAAAACTGCTACTCGGCACGGGCAGTCATAAGCAGGTGGTCACCATCCATGCGGGCAGCCAGCCGAGCTTCTGGTAAGCACGGGCGGCATAAAGGAGAAAAACATGCTTGATCTTAACAACCCTACGGGGGCCAATCCGCAGCCGGATGAGACGGATCCGCTCAAGGCAACTACCGGACAATCTGCCCCATCCATTGATTCGGAGTTCAGCGGCACCGTTGACGGTCCCGGCAAGCTGAGCAATGGCAAAACGACTGTCAATATCAAAGGACAGGTCAAAAGTGGCCGGAGTCTCAGCAAAAACGGAAAGAAGATCATTGTAGTGGCTTGCGTTACCATCCCCGCGCTGGTCATTGTCGGAGTGATGCTGGCGGGGGTGCATCCCGGCAAAGGTACCGCGGATAACACCCCCCAACTGGCAGGGGCGGGAGACGCACCACACGTTCCCGCACATCCCACCCGACCGCCGTCATTGTCCTCGGCTGTAGCGGCGACGTTATCCACAAAAGCCGGCGCGCATCCGTCATCCACCCTGACCACGCGTGCGGCACAGGGGCTGACACCCAAAAAAGCACCGCTGACGCCAGTGCAGAAGTATCACCTCTGGCTGACGACCCAGCACTACAAGGATCTCGAAGGCCAGTATCTGGCAGGGCAATCCGCACTGGTGAACACCTCCGCCTGGCAGTCTGGTGGTGGATCCAGCACCGGCGGGAGTGCAGGTGCGCAAGCTACGGCCGGGCAGGGGGGTAGCAGCGGGACGGAAGCCGTGGATGCGCTGAAAAAGAAACTGGCCGCCATGGGCTTGCAGGGCGCGACCGGCGTAAATGGCGGTGCCGGATCAACCCGGAACGGCGCGAAAGCCAATACAAACTTTGCGTCGGCGCAGGACAAAAAAGCCTCGGGCTATCTGAATGCCCGCCTGCATCGTCCGCGCAGCCGCAGCGAGCTCTTCGGTGGTAGCGTGATCCCGGCGGTGATGGTGACCGGCATTAACAGCCAGTTGCCGGGCGAGATCACCGCACAGGTCCGCCAGAACGTCTACAACAGCCTGAATCCCGGCGAGGTGGTTATTCCCCAGGGCAGCAAGCTCATTGGTGTCTATGACAGCGGCGTTCAATATGGTCAGAACCGCGTGCTGGTGGCCTGGAGTCGCGTCATTTACCCGAACGGTGAGACGGTGGACCTTGAAGGGATGAGTGGCACGGATGGTCTGGGACGGGCAGGGTTCAGCGAGATCACGGATAACCACTACTTCCGTATTTTTGGCTCAGCCTTCCTGATATCCATCATCGGTGCTGGCGCGCAGTTGGCGCAACCCCAGCAATCCAGCAGTTTCACCAACCCGAGTGCCGGGCAAACAGCGACGGGTGCTGTAGCGCAGGAAATGGACAGTGTGGGGGCGAGTATTCTTCAGAAGAATCTGTCTCTGGCACCCACCATCAAGATTCATCCCGGCTACCTCTTCAACGTGATGGTCAGCAAGACCATGATCCTTCCTGTCTATCACTCGCGGGAAGGGGGCATTGGATGATGTTGGTATCCCTTCAATTTCCCTGTTCCCGGATAGCGTTGTATCAACGGCAAAGCTGGCCTTGGTCGAAAGCAGTCTCTCCTGTTCGCGGATGGCAGCTCTGCCAGCCTGAATCGGGCTGAGGCCATGGTCGGCGGAAATTGAATCCGGGGAGACAACAGGGATAGAGGCAGCTAGCCATTCGTTAGCTAAGGTAGTCTTACCTGCGCCATTCGGTCCAGCCACAATCCAGAGTTGTGGCATTACAGTTCTCGAATGAATGTTTCCTGGCGGGTGCGGCTGATGGTAATGAGTTGCCGGCGACCGTCTGGAAATTCCTTAATGACCTTGCCAGGATGACGTTCATCCCCGTAGTAGATGGGACGACCTGCCGCCAGATGTGCTTTGGCGGCGCGACCATCGCCGTTAGCCAGCGCTTTCGTAAAGGCCGGTGATGACAGGAACGCCTCATCACGAGGTTGACTGGTGAGCATTGTTTTAGATTCCCCCATATAGCCGTGTCTTGGTGCAACGCATCAATTTGCAAGGCTTGTGATTATGCCATAATTCCCGCTGACCCTATACTGATTCATGACGTCTTGCGTCTGCAAGCGCAAATTCGGCGCGTGTAAGCGATTGACTGCGGGCGTCCCTGTTAACATAGATTTGCAGGCTACTCCATGACTCATGCAGGCTGACACGCTGAATATCCGGGATGCTCAGCCCGTCTTCTGCCAACCGTGAACAACCCTCGTGCCGCAAATCGTGAAAATGCAGATCTTCGATTCCCAGGATTTGCATGTGCCGCGTCCAGTAAGACCCGATGGTTTTTGGGTCAAACGGAAACAGTCGGTCATCCTGCATCGTTTTTCGGCGCGCCACCAGATCGGCATCCTCTATCGTTGCGTTAATGACGGGCAGAAGGGCGTCCGTAATATGCATCCATTGATGGTTCCCTTGCGACCCGCCGGGGTTTTTGATATTGCGCACGAGCCAGATTCCACGGTCCTGATCGTAGTCCGATAGCCGCATGGACATGATTTCCGATTGCCGGCGGCACGAATAGATGGCGAACCAGAAAATGAGATACATGGGTGGTGAGGATTTCCGGTGGCCCAGTGATAAAAATCGCTCGCAGATTTTCTCTATCTCTTCCCGTTTGAGCCGTCGCTTTCTCTTCCGTGATCTCGCTACCAGGCGCTCGGCCCGGCAAAGCTCTGTCGCATCACCGATGGCTTCCATGGACAACGGTATACCCCAGGCCGCGCGTGCATAGCGATAGATTACCCGCAACCAGATCAGATCGTTGAGCACGGTGGATGGCCCTGTTCCGGACACGCGGCGACTACGAATGTGGGAGATAAGGCGCGGTGCGTCGAGTTCAGATGCCATACATTCCGCGATGGGCAGTCTCCGCAACAGGAGCAGGTGCTGCAACTTGCTACGGCCTAGCGGCTCGACAGTTTGCTTTTCCTCAATGTAGCGATCAATCATCTTGCCGATGGGCAACGCCGATGAAGGACGCATAGCCTCTTCGGGCTTTTCACGCAGCGCCTGTTCGCGTTCTAATGCCCAGGCTTTGGCGGCCGCTCTTTTGTGGAACGTCCGGCTCTCACAATGGAAGACTTCCCCATTGCGCTTGAGGCGAATCGTTGCGGTATGGCGAAGGGTACCATCCTTCTGTTTTCGTGAGACAATAGTGGCCAACTCGGTGCTCCGGTGCAACATGGACGGGAAAACGGCTTCATGTTGCACTCTTGTAACACCGGATACGGCAAAATACAAGTTTTTGCGGCTAAATACGGCATAATTCAGACAATCGAAACATGAGGTAACTCTATGAATAACAATAAAAACACAGTGAAATCAAGCGACAAGATATTATCGGTTGCCCCCATGCTCGACTGGACAGACCGCCATTGTCGATATTTTCTGCGCTTGGTATGCCCTTCCTGTGTGCTTTATACCGAGATGGTCACCACCAGTGCGCTTCTTCTGGGGCGTGACCCTGAGCGATTTCTCGAATTCTCTGCGGCGGAGCACCCCTTGATTTTGCAGTTGGGGGGGGATGATCCGGCGGCGATGCGTGCGGTCGCAGCGATGGCGCATGCCTATGGCTATGACGGCCTCAATTTGAATGTGGGTTGTCCCTCGCCGCGGGTGCAGAAGGGCCGCTTTGGGGCCTGTCTGATGGCGACGCCTGAGCTGGTCGCCGAGTTGGTGGCAGCTATGGGAGAAAGTGGCTTGCCCG